>Ga0157363_1001832_pt1 | contig 18174 bp, 10 predicted proteins | sample AttsexASBM1_FD_111477 | JGI IMG/M metagenome (GOLD analysis project Ga0157363, IMG submission 111477) | Fungus gardens microbial communities from leaf cutter ant in Ribeirão Preto, State of São Paulo, Brazil - Atta sexdens ASBM1 | ecosystem: Host-associated > Fungi > Mycelium > Unclassified ... | reverse complement strand
ACGATTCTTCTTCTTTTTCTTCTTAAAGTTAATGCCTCCTGCCACCCGAAATAATAAACGAAGGTCGATACGGCCAGATCACCTCTTTATGAGATACAAAAAATGATGCAATACCCGCGAAAAAAATCGAGGACATGATATGATTGATGTGAATTTCATAACATTCTTGCAGATAATAAATTTGGCGCGAATATTTGTCTTAACCTTAAGACCTAAAGTTCATCGACAGAGGGCATGACACACATTAACATAATTATGATCGATCATCGATAATTCTACTGTTTCGAGCAGAATGTTGTAGATGTTGCTCCGCGACAACATATCGGCCGGTCAAACATGCGCGTGGCATCGCTGGGGATTAAAATGACGCATGCGTAAAAGCCCAGAATGCGGTAGCTCCTTCTCTGCCTGCAAGAAAGGTAAACTGATCCACGTTGAATATTAGCGTGGTTAAAATCCGTTTATTATATTAAGATCATCATGTATCTCGCCTGCGAAAACGTTAGAATGTATCTCCTAAAGAGAGAATAATAACGTCCTGTATTTATTTCCAGCTCTCCAGTTCGCTCAAACATGTCTGACGTAGAAAAGTGAGTATACTTAGTCTTTTGCATCTTCTTTTTTTGTCATGCGATTAGTTAATAAATTAATTCTTAATAAATTATCGGAATCATGTACGAATCTATGCGCAAGAAGTGTTTAGTGACATAGGAATAAAGTTTGATGCATAATAAATGTATTCATCACTGTAAGATTGATTAAACTTTTGTTATTGAAAAATCAATTGTAGATTTTGCAATTGTAAAAATATACACATGTTATAACAGCCGATAAATAGAAATAATAAAATGACATCTATTGATAAAATAAGCTCTAAATAATATTAAGATGCTGTATTCAATAAAATTGTTTCATTACAGTGATGATGTGCCATCAGCGATGGCAGCGGGTGGTAGTATGGATGTTAACACTGCGCTACAAGAAGTTCTAAAGAATTCTCTCATTCACGACGGCGTTGTTCATGGACTCCATGAAGCTGCCAAAGCTTTAGATAAGTAAGATATAAAAATATTATTTATAAGAGGTTTATTTTTTTAGTTAAACTTTTTGAACTGTTCATCTTTTTTTTTCTTTTTTGTTTCAACATGAAAAAAAAAATGAACAAACTTCAAATATATAAACAAACGAACAGATATATAAAGTGAATATAACTATATCAGGAAACATAAAGATTCTTTCTTTTAAAATCCAATTGCTATATTTTGATGTCTTGCTGCTATAAACAGTAACAAATATTATGCCATAATGTGTGTCTTTTATATTGCAGAAGACAGGCCATGCTTTGCATCCTGGCAGAAAATTGCGACGAACCAATGTACAAGAAATTGGTTCAAGCATTATGTAATGAACACCAAATTCCACTGATAAAGGTAGATAATAACAAAAAATTAGGTGAATGGGCTGGCTTGTGTAAAATTGACAGCGCGGGCAAAGCACGTAAAGTGGTTGGCTGCTCATGTGTCGTCATAAAGGTAGGCTGTATTAAAACTTTTTTGCTCTTCCTAATAAAATCTGTGATGATCATGAAGTAATATATTAAAGACATAATACATGATTTACAATATATATGTATTATAAAACAATACATGATGATATTTAGGCTCCCTCTACTGAGTAGAACCCATATTATAAACAAACTATGCTGTAATTATGCCTTGCTGATGTGATATTATTATTAATATTTTTATCTGTATCGTTATTATTCCATTATTGAGTTAACATTTATTATTTATAGGATTTTGGTGAAGATACACCTGCTAAGGATGTTCTAATGGAATATCTTAAACAAAGCGCTGTACATTAATAACTTTTAATAAAATATTTGACATAAATTACACAAATACGTTTGTTCCAAACATTTCTTAAAATTTTCGTTAAATTAAAGTTAAAATATATTATGAATATAACGCTTTTTTCAATGAGGACATTCTCACAATTTTCGCGCATTTTGAAATTATTGGAAAAGAACAGTTGCAATCTGTGTTCATAACTGTATAATATTTAAATTATAATTAAAAAGATAAGATATAATATATTTTTAAATGTATTGATGAATACATATATTCTTAACTATTAAGAAATGTATTATCACTGTCTAGTTTTTGTTATTGTGTCGCAAATATTCTTGTGATTTTCCCAGTCTTTCACTTGACACTCTCTATAAGAAAAATATCAAGTGTATGTTACTTTTTGAATGCATGTAGCATTTGTTAGTAAGCCTGATGTTAGTAAAGTCTGATTATTCCCTATATACCTGCTACAATACCAAACTTCCTTGCATCTGGAACATCGTTTCTTAGACGGTTCTTGACATAACGAACATTTTTTCGTTTCTATACGGTCTAACTTCTCCAAATCATAGACATCACTTAAAATTTGTGCGGCCTCTTTAATGTAACTTGTATCGGTTGTAAATAAGTACTTCGATTGATGCCTAGCCAGTTTCTTCCATTTTTTATGATATTTTTCCAGAATACTTGACTTTATCTATATTTGATATGTTTAAGTTTGTATAATTGATAATTGATAAGAGAGAGGAATGAAAAATAGTGATATACCTGCGGCATAACTTCCACGCGAACCGGGCAAGTTGAATTCGAAGATGGCATCGCCGGCGATATATTTAAGTAAGCTAACCATCTCTTAAGCTCTATCAAAGGTGCAATTTGATCGAGTATATCGTCATGCAAATGTTTCTGTAGCTAAGGTATAGAGTTCTATTAAAAATTATACATATTTTTGATTGTTAACATCGATATTAGTACACAAATGAGTGAAGAGAACTATATTTGATCAAGACAGGTCTTAAAATCCAATAATATACTTATTTGCATTTTTTTTTAATTTTTTGGTCCATTTTCACTTAATAATTACCTTTGATAGCTGCGACAACCTGTGCTCTGTGATTTCATAGTATGGAGAACATTTTGGATTAAGAAGTAATTCTCGCAAGCCAAACCATACTTGTCCCTCCCTTTTATTAATTTTCCCAATTTCACTCGGTTTAATTTTCCTCCAGCTGCCTTCATACATCAACACCTCATCTATATGAAGATTAACGATAGCTTAATTGTTTATCATACTTCGTTAAGATACTAGAAATAGAAAATAGATGTTAACAGATGAAAACGGATTACCATCCTCATTTTGCTTCTTCCATGGTTGATTTTCTATCAGCTGTACAAATAAATATGGAACGTCGTGTATAGCTAGCATGCGCGAAATTGCGCAAAGAGGTAAGTTATCCAAAATTTCTATTAGGTAATGAAGAATTGAGATACACCGCATCCCAATGTCAAACTCGAATGCCCTTTGCTTCTCTACTATTTCTTCCAAGCAAGAGCTGAAGCGAAAAACACATGTATGATTAACAAATTCAACGAAAAAAAATATTTACGAAAATTAAAAATTTATATCCTCTGGGATCTAAATAATTTGTATATGTATTCTCTGTTTATTTTATACTTTCTTATATTTAATTAAAAGAGAGAATATCTTACTCAGCGTTTTTGATTTCATATACTTCTAAAGTTTTTCCATCAAGAAGTGTTGTTATGTATTGAACAGTGTAATCGATGAGATCTATCACTGTGTCATCCAATGTTTGCGCGCTTTCGCAATGAAACAATATATTTTCCAATAACGAAACCGCGATGACTTCGTGATAGAATATACTGAATAGCATAAATGTATTTGTTGGCTCCCCATTAAAATCTATCAAAAATGGAAACACCTTGTGCTTCCATATGTCGATTTGTATAGCTTCATACACAAGAATGGGAATCTAAAAACAATATATAATTAAATAAATGACACTGTAAAAGAGACAGTTATATCGAAAGCTACTTACATAGAATATTGCTAAAGTAGAAAAAACTATAATTATATTAATTAAATATAATTATTATTGAATATTATAAAAATTGATTAAATATAATGATTTTATTAAATATTAATAAAATTATAACAAAGTTATTACAGAAAATTATATTTTTGCACATCTTCAGTTTATCGATAATCTTTCTACTTGTGATATCGTATTTACAACATTGCTTATAGCATATTTTACAAATTGTTCTTTTTAATTATTTACTTTCTTTAACGAAATAAACCATTCCATGACACTCTCCTCATGTAGTCCCGTTATCTCGAGCACATTCTGCTGATTTAGCAATGTCAATTTTTTGTGGAAATCCAACCAACTGAAAGAAACATTTTCACATCGATTTCTGAATTACATCGAATGATAAGGGAATAAAAAAGAATAAAAATGCGATTACCTTTTTGTACCGACATTTTCGAGCTCCGAAATATTCAAGCTTTCTACATAAACTTCAATTTCCCATGGCGGTACTATGTATTCCATCTGCTCTGCCATTCTTTCGGAAAGAATTCTTAACGTATTTTTACGTTAGATTCTAAATAACGATCATCATACTATTGACAGCATTCTTGTGTCCATGACAACAAAAGTATGTTTGATCGATAAATCATGTGTGTGTATATATACATAAATTAAATATTTAATACAAACACTATAATGCAAATAGACTATTCGCATCATGAAACGCATCATGAAACACTGATAAAATATTCTTATATATATATCAACGTCACAGTAACTGAAGTGACAAATCAATTATACAGTATTCTGATGAATTACAACAAATAATAGCAAACATCACATTTAATAATGTAATTAAAATCAGTAATTAGAAAAATAAAAAGTAATAAGTGAGTAAAATAATCAAAATAAAATAGTATAGTACTATTTTATTATCTTCCAGCTTATTTCGCATATATTCAAATTTACAATTTAATAAGACCAAGGAACATGTCATAAATTATAGATCTAATAAAAGATAAAAAAATAAATATTAGATATAGGAAAAAGTTCTTTTTTTTTGCCATCGTTTTTTTAATGCCATCTAACGGAAAAACGCCATGAACTTTTTCCCATACCTAATATTTCTTACTTCAATATATAATCGCATTATTTTGCTTATTAACTGGATTAAGGTCCAGTTGCATCAATGTTACTTTGACTTTAAACGAAAACTTAAAACTCTCTCTATCTCATTTTAAAGCGAAAAAGAGACAGAGAGTTTTAAGCCTTACTTAAAATCAAAGTACGTTGGTGCAATCGGGCCTAAAAAAAATTATCAAATTCATTCGTTTGATTGTCCACTGAGGGACTAAAGTGACGATCAAACATGATTGGCTCTTATCTTTAAGATCCAGCCGTTTCAACCAATCATTCCTCGACCGTCGTTGTGGCACTCTGTGAACGATCACAATAAAATTGCGCAAGCGCGATTTCGTCCATCTGACCCATAGCTAACCTTGTTTTTGAAATTTGCAGTTTCACGTAAGGACGTTGAGAATAACATTGAAAGTAGACAACGTCCTGTCAAAAGGTACGATGTATCGTACGTAATATCGGCGGTAATTTTCTCCGCGATCGGATGCAATGGATGCCATTTACGTGCTCCGTTGTCGCGCGAGCTTGTAGGATGGCGACGAGGGAGAGCAGGATCGAATCCGTGGCGGATCCCTGCCCTGTGAATCCACGCAGGATCGGCCCGCAGAACGTGGTGGTGCGTCTCCGACGTAGGGAGACGATGGGTTGTCCATATCCAGGCACCCATGTGCACTGCGCTCGACAGTTCTACCAGAATGTCTTTCCCAACTTCACTGTGATGAATGTGGAGAAGCCGCCGTGCTTCCTCCGCAAGTTTAGCCCAGATGGAAGGTACTTAGTGGCGTTCAGCGCGGATCAGACTTCGATCGAGGTGTACGAGTACCGCGGAGCACCGGCCGCTGCAGACTTGCTGGCCGACTGCGAAGGCGAGTACATCGGCCACAAGAACGACGACTGTAGCTTTCACATACGAAGTAATATCTTCGCGCGATTTTTCAAGGTACTGGATACTAACCGACTCCGCACGGCGTACGCCTTTACTTTGCGGATTGTAAAAGATTAAAGAAAAGAGAGAAATAGAGAGAAAGATAGAGAGAGAGAGAAAGGGAGAGAACCGGTGAAATTGATGTACCAGCTCTGAAACATATTTGTAGGTAAAGTGGATTATAAATGTAGTAGAAAGCAACCAGCAATTGAACAGAGAATGCAGTCTTTTCACCGACGACGCTCGGTATGTAATTGTGGGCTCGGCCGCTCATATCCCTGAGGAGTTGAGACCACATTTTTATCAGGTAGCACAAAATTTCTAATTGTTTTATCTAAGATATTATTCTTTCTGAAAAAGAGTTTAATAAAATAATATTTCTTAAAGATTTATTCCAATAACGAGGCACTGACACCAAATCCTAGATCACCGCTTGAAGATTATAGCTTGCATCTTGTTGATTTAAAAGGTGGAAAGTTATGTGATACTAGACATTTTAAAGTCGACAAAATTTACTTGTCGCACAATCAAGGTATATAAATGAAATTTGGACAAATCACCGCTGCTTATCTAACCAAGTTGGATCTAGCATTGTACGAGTATGATTTGCTGAGAAGAGCACAAAGAACTTTGCTCATTTTTATATGGATTCTGAATTTCTTGTCCAGCAACGAAACTTGGCTCAAATGAAAAATTACATTAGTCTGCGTATTTGTACTTTTAAATTATTCGAACAACCTTTATCATTTTTAGATTCTGAATACATGATATTTTAGTATCAATGGATATCAAATAATTCAGTAATCGGTTATTCCTCTATTGATTAGTATATGAGTATTACTGAATGAGAAATTCAAAATGGGCAAAATTTTTTTTAATTGCTTTTGTTAAAATATTGGTCAATTAGGCAGTTAACAATATTTCAAACTTAAAGTAAATTTATTTCCTTTCTATATAGGTTTATATTTATATAAAGATATATTAGCAGTTTTATCTGTACAGCATCAAATGATTCATATCTTTCAAATTCTTGACGGCATGTTTATAAATGTCAGAACAATAGGAAGGTATTGTGAGCACACATCTACTAAATGTTACAATTATTAACACTTTGATAAAAGAAAATACATGAAAATACAACATAAATGACATGTGTTAGGTTTTGCATGGAAGACGATGCTTATTTAGTGACGAGTGCTTTTCCTGGAATTAATTGTCGGCCATTTAAGGATATTGCAATAAATAGTTTAAAGCACAGATTATTAGTATATTTATACAAAAGAGCAGAATATATAAGCTACGTGACCAAGGATCCTTATGAACTGAGAAGATTTTATCAATATTTTGATCAGCTAAACTCTCTAAGAATGTGGAAGATGCAACTATTAGATACCAATCACATCCTGGTGAGGTATGCTAGCGAAGAAGTAGCAACATTGCAAGCAACTGAACCAAACGCGCAGCCGGCTTTATTAGTGGTTTACAATATGGTTACGGCAAAAATTTTGGCGGCTTACGACAACGCGTCGACTCAATTATTAACTCAATTCGAAAACTTTAGCGACTTTTTCAGAAATGCCAGAATGAGCACGGATTGTCAGTACATGTGTTCACCATCTAACAACATATATGCACGGTATATAATATTATTCTTCATCTTAACATTGATGAACACATAAAATACATGATTGTCTAGATAATTTTCCTTTAACTTTGTTTCATTTCCTTTCAGATTATTACAGCAAAGATTCAAGCAAACGATAATAAGCGCTAGATACGGAGGTGTAACTGAAGCTACGAAAAGGCTGCTTGCTCAGTTACCAATATGTGCACAATCCTACTCGAGTTCTCCGTACCTTGATTTATCTTTATTTTGTTACGATGATAAATGGGTGTCTATGATGGAACGCCCAAAAGCATGTGGGGAACATCCAATACGGTTGGCAATTCATTCTTATCCTCGCGACAAAAAGTTATCGAGAAAACTAATTTTTGCCTATGATTTCTAATTTCTTTTCTTTTATGCAGCTTTTATGCACGTGACTCGGGTCTCTTAAAATTTAGAATGTATGCCGGTATGCTGGGACGAACGGCACCAACGGCTGCAAGACGATTAGTTGCGTTCACGTTCCATCCAACTGATCCATTCGCAATATCGGTACAACGTACTAATGCAGAATATATTGTTAGTTTTCATGTTAGGCATGTCTAGATCTTTCTTTTTTCAGTATATTTTACTGATGTACAAAGAGATTTCTTATATCTCGCAAGAATTGTTAAGATCGCTGTCGCTAAAGTACAAAATTGGGATTCTGCTTTACGAACAAAACTATGTTACAGCGTGATCATACATGTTAATTATATTTAAGGACTATCATTGACTGCTAGTATGTAAGACAATTGTAGTTTAACATACTTTTAATACAATTAAAGATTGAAATTCTTAAAAATACAAAATATTTGGTAATATTTCCGATCCGCAGGAATTTAATTTCTTATGTCATGGAGCAGAACTTGCAGATGCGTGAACCAATGACAAACGCTATTCCGGTGGATCTAATGAAACTAATCTACGAGAAAGCTCTTGTGATTGGTCAATGCTAATTGCGCATTCCGGAAATTCCGCGTCATGGGACATAGGAAAACACATTTTAGTGAAACGGAATCGACAGAATGAAGCTACGACCAAACAGCGTTCCGTCAATTTCGCACCATGGGATCGCTTTATGCATACGGAGTTTTGTGTGCGGTAGCCCTAAGGCTATATCCACTCAACTAGTTGTATAATGTATGCATAAAGAAAATTATCCAATCGCGTTTCTCCTATAAAGACGCACATAAAATATGACGTTTATGCGGCGATGCAAGTATTTGTATGGATATACCCTAAAGCCTTGTATTCACGATGTTAAAAAAAAATCGGTCCAAGACCTCGGATGAAGAAAGAATTGACCAATCGCAATGGTCATGTGATCAAATTGTTCAAATGTAATTTGTTAATTTTTCTCTGACCGAGATCTCGGACCGATTTCTAACATTGTAGTCATTGGGCTTAAAAATTGACTAATCACAGTCGAATATTCCCCTCTCATTCGATGGTAAGAAGAGAATACTTGAAGATAATTGATCAATTTTTTCCTCCATTGTGCATAGGGCCTTATTCCAATTCCTAATTTTGTTCTATTGTGCGCAAGCCCTTACGCCGTGACCATCCTCCATGATTCATCCTCCATCTCGCAGTTCACAGCACCACAGTATATACTGTGGGAGGACATACATTACGGAATATGCAAGAAATGTTCGGAACAAAGATAATCGGATTGTACTGACTCTTTCGCCGTGTGTATTGGTTGATTGATTCCTGATTTTTTAGTCGTTCTTGTATCAAATTTCGTAACAATCGTGTCGCATATATTATCACTAACATCTGGAACGCATTAGCAGGAACGTAACGCACATTTTCAGTGTAATTTGTCAGAGTGAATCTCGGCCGCTCACGTTCTAACATTCGCAGCCACGTTTTAAGTTCATCGCCAGAAAGGCCAGGAACTTGTCTCCATCGTGAACTGCAACATAAGATATAAAGAGGTATCTCTTATTTCATACAGGATACTTTATACTTTATATTCTGCAAATGCTCTCTGTTTATGTATTTGTCTTTTTTTTTCTATCGGTAACCTCCTGTTGCTCATATGCGCGCGCATATTTACGAGATAATTTACTTTTGATAAATAATGCATTGTACTCTATTTCTTTTCCAGTGCGCGCGCGCGCGCGCATTGTTTAAAGCATTGTTTTATAGTTTTTATTACATGTCTATATTATAACTTAAATCATTAATTGTATATGCAGTATATTTGGGTTAAATGTGTTTAGTTATCTTACAAATAACAGTTATAAAAAGTTAATTAAAAGTTATTTCGTGTAAGATGATCTATATTCTATATGATAATTTAAGTGAAACTTGAAAATTTTTATTTAATGCTTGCAGAACAATTTTATTTTTCCTTTTTAATAGAATATCTATTTTAATGGAAGAATTAAAATCTATTTTATTATTTTTTTGTTACACAATATTGTAAGATCAGCTTGCTACTTAGGTAATGATTCAAACCACACAAAACTTTGTGACCAAACTTTTCTCACTCTATGAAAGTCTTCTCTATCTTAGTATACTACAGTTATTTAAGATATTATTAAAGATATTATTAAAGATATTACTAAAGTTATTTAAGTTATAAATATATAGAAAATAATTTATATCTTATTCTTGAAATGACTTCTTTTTGTTATAGGAATCTATGAAAAAAAGCACAATTAGATGTACAATTCTCATGAAAAGACCACACAGTAATCCTTTTGTGAAATAGTTACACACTCCTACATAAGAGTGTGTATATACATTTTTATATATGTATTCTTGTGTATGTATGATATAAGCATATTACATATGCAATAACAAAGATAATTGTACTTAATTGTGCTAATGTTAGCAAAGATGAATGAAGTGTGCAGCAATAGTAAAAACAGTGTCTTGAACTCAGAATTACAAGACGTAATCATAAATTTGACATCACCGAGTGAAGACAAGTTCCTTCCATATAAATTTAAATTGCCCAGAGCATCGACTAAACATTATCCAAGAAAAAATAGATATCTATTTCAATACAAAATGGCTAAATCATTGATTGTTGATACAGATACTTGGAATTCGCCAAATGCGAGTTCGGACTGTTATTGTATATCATACAAGTCACTTCGAATGTTATCTAGGTCAGGTAAAATAATGAATGCGCTCAGTTCCGCACATAGTTCTTTTCGTCAAGACACTGTAGGAATAAGAAAATCATTGAACTTTGACTCGAGTCCAAGTCCAAAGGAGAACAGTAGTTATGATGAGAATTCTACCAGTTCTATCAACACTGATACATCGTCATCCGTATTAAATTTAAGTTCAATTGATTCAACTGACAGTAATGTCCCGATGACATCTGGAGAATCTATTGACGAAAATCAGAATCAAACACCTCAACAAAATCGAAAATCGAGCTATAGAATTGATATAAAAGATAATATGCACATACGATCAAGAACAATTTATTTAATGTCATTGGTCGAGAGACAAAAAGAAGCTATCCACAAAAATGCTTCTCATGGTTCTTCACATCCCTTTTGCTCATTCAACCCATTTACTGGATCAAAAGGAGCCAGTCGTGTTATAACTGCGAGTACACCCAGGAATCTATCTCAGGAATTTAACCAAGAACTAGACAATAGATCACATACACCTGAAAATATAATAAATGTAATTCCAGAAAGTATAAGTTCTATTAAGAAGAGCCATAAGAAGGTGTATACAATTATATTTTATTATTGATTTATCTTTGCTGTCTTATTTTTGAATTCTTATAAATCTTTAATTCTTTAATTCTTATAAATCTTTATATACTATAATTCTACACGCATTTGACTATCATCTTTATTAAAATAAATTTTATATGTATACATATATGTATATAAACAATTCATAATATAAATAAGTACATAGAAATATAGATAAAAACAAATATTTTTCTTTTTTTCAAAATTAATTACAAATTTTAGAAGAAACAATATATATTTACTTTTTTATAATTGATATACTAACATTTCTATTTTAACAGGAAAAATTATATTCTCATGAAGAACAATCGCCTATTCAGCAGATGGATGTTTCTATACAAAATGATTTACATTCAAGAACAACTATGGAATCTCCAGGAATAGATATGATTGCTACAAGTAATTGCTATATTACTTCTGAAAATGAATCTCGTAAGAAAAACAGAAGTATTAAGAGAACACTTATTTACAATGACGAACATCGTAATACTGAATCAGATTCTGATCACAATATACAGCAGAAAACCGCATCGACAATAAATGATTCGTTGGAAAGTGGATTGGATCAAATAGAAAATGATAAAATGCAAGATATTGATTCCAGCGATGAGAATTGTGAAGAAGATATGCAAGTTAAGATATGTCTTGTAGATCACAATAATGAAGAAAAAGATTGTTCTAACGAGAACATTTGCAATGAAGAAGTAAGTCAGTTATTGTTGCAAAACGAAAGTATTTGTAATGTTAATGTGACCAGTGAGAATAGAACAGCGTCTCCAGAATCTAGTTTAAATATTTCTCAAAATGTTGCTAATGTAGTAGTTACACCCGAAAATAACGTAAATATGTTAAAGCACGTATTGACAGAATCGATTAAGAAATCACACAAGAAAATGAAACATGGAAATAGAAAGACGTTGTTTAAAACCCCCATCAAAGATCCTCATCAAAAAATGGAATTAACAAAATCTGAAATATCACTTGAAGGTGTTTGCAATATTGATCAAGATATTGAAAGTCAGACATCTGATGCGATTCATGTCTCAAGCCCACAGAATTCCGAGCTTAATCGACCAAACACACCCGAAAATGTAAATTCAAGTAGACTCTTATTGCTTGGCTTTCATTCAGTTAAAAAGTCACATAAGAAAGATAAACGTAGCAAAAGAACTTCCAATTTTGTTGAAAACCACGAATTTTATAAAGAAGGTAATCCATTACATAAATATGAAGAGGAAATTTGTAGAACCTTACGTAAGAATAAATCTCCTGACATATCTCCTACAGAGAAGTCAATAAGCACATTTTTGCAAAGTAGTACACCCAAAGTTTCAAGTACTTTCGTGTCTTTAGGATGTAAAGATATAAACAATGAATTTAAGATTTTTACTCCCATTAAAAAACGACGAATCCCGGTTGACATTACAAATTATGTTTCTGCGGCCGATATGTCACAAGAAGAAGATGAATCTGCACAAGCAATATCGAAGGAAATTGATTGTTCCAGATGCGTAACGCCAGTAGCACGTTGTTCCAAATTGAGAAAACATGATCTTATATTGGAACGCGATAATGCTAAAAAATCTGAGACTAATATAAACGTTTTGAAAGTGACTGATACAAATCCAAAAGACAAGACTGGTAGATCAACTCCAATAAATATGTCGACGACGGAATTGCTTTGTAATATAGACTCAATTAAAAAATCTCATAAGAAAGACAAGCATAACCGTAGCAAGAAATTGATTTTAAAGAAAAAACGAGCATATGTCGAAAAAAGTGAGCATGTCAATTTTGGAAATAATGATAAGATGTTGGAAGAACCCATCAGTTGGTCTTTGAAGCATCATTTCGACAAAAATTGTGCCGAAAAAGAGATGTGTATTATTATGTGTGAAAAGGAGAAGAACAAAAGTTATAAAGAAATTGTTTATGATGATCCCGACGATCCTCAACCGTCTACAAGTCGAGGAGCAGATAATATGGAAAATATAAAAAATACCACAAAATCCAAGTTTCTGGATACAACGCCTCCAAATAGCTTAAGAGCAATGAATTTAATGAAATTGGTGCAAACGACTTCCATTAAAAAGTCTCATAAAAAGGAACGTGACATTAATGCACAAACCAAGTACATTTTGATGAGCCAAGAACATGAGTTATCTGATGATGGATCGATATTTGATGAAGAGGAAAGATTGAATTTTATTCAAAATGACAATATCGCCCAAGATGACATATAATAACATATAATGACATATAATAGATAAATTAAAATAAGGTTTATTAGATGATGTGCTATAAGAAAACAATATGCCTTAGTAACAGATATAATATGCAACAAGAATTTTTTTCTAACGGAAGAAATTTTCAAATCAATATTTTTGATAAATTTTCCAATTATCAGTATTGCCTTTCACGTAAATTCCGAGTTAGAAATTAAGATTTAGGATTATATCTTTGCTTTCTTTGCATAATTTAATTCATGAAACACTTGTTTTTAACGCAGAGATTACTGGAATCTTGTTGAGATAGAATGGATTTGTTTAAGTAAAAAACAAATACTAATATTAATAAATATTATAATTAAAATTGTGATCATGTTCTTTGTATATTCTGCTTATTTTAGAAGACTAATAACTAAACAAAAGACAATTATAAATGGTAGCTGATTATTTTTAAATTCTATTCAGCTAAAGCTAAATTAATTGAATGAACAAACAAATAAAATGTTTGTAAGATGTTAAATGAATTTGAAAAAACTATTGGTTTTTGTGCCTTCAACAAAGGGTTAAAATTATATCGCGATATTTTTTAGTGTGGATATAATTGCAAACAGTGCGATTATCTGATAATTTTAAGATAGTAGTTTAAGAGACTATAATATCTTTCAAAAAAAGGTATGTTCAAACTTATTGCGTAAATATTTCACGACTGATACTAACAGTATTCGAAACACGTACATGGAATACTATTTTCTATAATTCTTGTGAAAATTATCAATATTAAATAATCAATTTAATGTTTTTCAAGTTAAATTCTTGATTATATTGTTTTTAGCATATTTTTACGTATATAGATCTGTTGCGGCACGATTATAATATTAATTCTTGTATATTTTATACCGCAATTTTGTTACGTTTTCGTATATAATTTATATCAAATAAGAGCTGTATATCTCAATATACTCTGTCAGTATTGAAAATCTACAGCATGTGAATTATGAATTAGCTTTTCAGCACATGGCAGAGTAAATCAGAAAACGGTCAGAATATATATAAATAATTTAGGAAAAATTGCAATAAAAAAAAATAATATTGTCGATATCTACGTTTACTGGATTTTATATCATTGATTTGACATTGATCGATATCGATTGAAATAGCTGAAGTAAGTTTACTTTATCTATATTAGTTTACTTTAAGGACTCTTTAAGGGTGTCATTTCGTTTGTATATGCTTTTGTTTTAAGACAAATTTTTCAAGCCTGTCTTGCACATATTTGTTGTACGACAAACGCACAAATAAAATAGCACTCTAATTAAATCGCGTAATGAAAAATACAAATACACTGAGCACATATATTACTACGCCCCGATATATTTGCACGAAAAAGGCATTTGCATTTCAGTGTGTATTATTTAGGTATTAGAAATTAAGTTATTTTTTTTAATATAAACGCGATTAGTGAATAAGTAAATCCATATGTAATTTACTTTTTTTTGTAATATTGTATTAAAAAATTAAAAGCATAGTTTCTATCTATGATATTGTGTATAAATTGATATGATCTTTTTTTCTTTCTAGAAAGTTATTACAAAGAACTTTGTGATGTGTATCTTTTCATTTAAGTGATATGTAATGTGTATAAAGAATTGAATATCTCTGAAATAGCTAATTCGAAAAATCCATTATTGCTTTTCCTATCTGATGTAAAATCTTAAAAATTAACGATATAGTTGTCCTTTTTTTCTTTTTTTATTATCTTTCCGAAAGAATCTAGATTGGATTCACCTGAGTATCTTCAACAATTTTACTAGCTTTTCAGCAAGAGATGCAAATTGATACAAGAGTTCTATTATTTTGTTCGATAATCAATAAGAAACAAGACATTCTTGTCAATTTGTGCCTCTACTGGAAAGCTCCCTTTATTGAGTATTGATCGGTCATTTTGAATCATCTGCCTTCTTGAATTACTGGAAAAAAGACTGGTCAATATTTTCTTAAGAATAAACATGGGATTATTAGCGATGTTCGATATCAAAGATAAATTAATTATTGCTTCTGCATGGAGGAATATATCTAATAATTTGTCTAATAGTTCAATTAAAGAAACACAAGCATAATTTAATTATATTTGATCTTTGCAATAAAGCTCGATCTGTTCTAATTTCAATGTACAACTCAACTGATATACACCTGATGTGGATGTGCAACATGTGTTCGAACACATGCTGCACTCTATCATCTCTAACTGTAAGAGCCATAAACTAAAGGCATTTTTCGTTCAATTGGTAAATCATAATTTTTTCAACAATTAATGATTTTTTTTATATTAATAATTTTCTTATAAAATTGTTTATATTTTATATGAAGTTTCCTAAAATGTAATTAAAAAAGACTTGACAATAATCATTGAGGTAATTTTATAATTATATGAAAAATTCTAAAAGAATTTTCATCAAGATTTTATAATTGAAAAGATCCAATATAATTATATAAATATAAGACAAATTTTTTAATTACTCAACTAATACATTTGTACGTAATGTAATTGATCAATCGATAAATTAAAAAACTTGCTTATAATTTAAATTATCGACAGTATTCATAATCGGTTTTCAGATTGCAAGTATTTTAAGATGTCATAAGTCAATTACAAGTCGTATTAACATCTTAAAATATTATCTAACATAATTTTAAAATAAAAATGAACTATAAATATTGAGAATCGATTTCTGTATCTTGAAACGAAGTGAAAATCACATATGTGAGCGAATTTACTAGAATACTGATAATTTCATTGGTCAACATCTAATAATTTGCTCACTTTTGTAATTTTCACCTTGTTTGAAAATACAGAATCAACTCTGAGATTTGAATATTTTTGAAACTCCATAATTAACCGATGTATTGGCTAAGTTTATCCAAATGCACTCGAGAGGGCGTGACGGTAAGACATGAAGTCTCCCATCTATCATCCTTTCATTAGATTTATTTCTTTCAGTTCTTTTCCGGTGCAAATTTCGTGCACGTTTTAATATTGCTTTGGCGGATTCACGTTTCGTGTCGTAAGACTTAAAGGTATGTTTAAACTTAAATTTTGTCTTTATAAAGAATAATATTCTACATTTCGGATTATCTGAATATCGACAAATCAAATTAATTAACGTTTTCGTTCGATCGCACTTTACAATTCGTCACATCGATGGATACTTTCCATTTTCCATACGTCACGTTTACACGAAAGCGCAAATATGCAAGACGTTATATGTAATCAATATCGCTATCCATTTTTATCTGAGTTATGGTTAAATTTACTAAACAACATAGTGTAAATTTTGAAAGTAATATGAGGCACTTAATAGAAAATGAAAATGGAGTTCGCGTGCGCCAAGGTGCAATAGGTTATGATCCAGTACAAATATATCAATATTTAAGCTATAGATACATTACTTATCACGCCCCGTTCACGCGAATAATGTTTATGTATATTTATGATGGTTCTTATATGTATAAGCCAAATGTATCTCACGTATATTTATAGAAGTTTCTTATTTTATGATGATTATATCACCATCTTTCGACTGAATGATTGTGAGGATATATTTTCTTTTACTGAGCTCAATTAACCCTTAGAATAATCACATTATACAAATTATCTTGGATTTATATTTTAATATATTATTTTGCAGAATGCGTTACGTGGCCGCTTATATGCTGGCAGTTTTGGGAGGCAAAGCCTCGCCAAGCCAGAATGACATTGAAAAAATTCTGTCGTCAGTAGGAATTGAAACTGATGCTGAGAAACTAAAGAAGGTCATTAATGAATTAAATGGCAAATCAATGGACGAACTGATTGCCAAGGGTATGTCGATATATTCTTTGAAACATTTATGATTGTTTCTATCAAATTAACTTTAATCTTAATTTAACTATTTTTTTACTTCTTTCTACAATTGAAAAGAGATAAAGAACAAATTAAGATTGAAGTTAAATAAGCACTTAGAATTAAAAGTGCATGAGAAACAAAATTGTATGTAAAGTAAGTAAGCTCAGAGAGAATATATGGATTTTTTGTGATGGACTTAGGATATAGCAATAGCTTGAGTAAGTAATTTGTGTAGAAGCGTAAGTTAAATAAAGCGTAAGTAGGATGTATATTGGTTATTTATTTGTAAAAATTGCTTCTTGATGCAATTATGATTAGCTGAAATAAATTAATTTTTTTCTATCCTATTCATCAAGATTAATCTGTATTGATAAAAATTGATATTAGAAATATTTATTTGATTCTTTTAAACTTTTTGTATGATTTATCTCCTTTTCTCTCCATTAGAGAAAAGAAAAAGGATAAATACAAGTTCAGCTAAAAAGAATAGATACTATTATACTATTATATTTCCATGAACCAAACCAAATACAAACTTGTAAAATGAATAATATGAGTTTCTGAAACTATTTGTCTCATAATTGCTTTATCCAACTTTTGATTTTCTAATTAACCTATTACAAAATCAAAATATACTTGGAATAAATTTAGGGATTGAATCACTGAGAGTCAATTGTTTTTCATTCAGAACTATGTGTAATCCAAATCGAAAATT
>Ga0157363_1001831_pt1 | contig 18175 bp, 9 predicted proteins | sample AttsexASBM1_FD_111477 | JGI IMG/M metagenome (GOLD analysis project Ga0157363, IMG submission 111477) | Fungus gardens microbial communities from leaf cutter ant in Ribeirão Preto, State of São Paulo, Brazil - Atta sexdens ASBM1 | ecosystem: Host-associated > Fungi > Mycelium > Unclassified ... | reverse complement strand
ATATTGAAGCAAAAAATTAAAACCTCCCGCAAATGACGAGAATTTGGCTCGTAAACTGACATTTTCAATCGAGAATAACTTTATGATGCAGACACAAATCGACTAATGTTTCTATGGAGTTATATTGACAGATGCCCAAGTTGTTATTGTATGACGTCTATGATCTATTTATTTCGACCACCACTTACCGCTAAAGCCATCGATAGGAAAACGGCGGAAGCAAAGTTGTACGCCTAATAATTAATTTCCACTTATTTGAAATATAAAATTTAAAAATAAATATACAAAACTCTTGACATTGTCAAAAGTAAAATCAAATAGTGCTAATGAGAATTATAACGCGATAAGTGGTGCGTAAAATTTTTATATCTATAAAGGAATATAAAGCCACTGAAAGCCGACACAATTGTACGTGTGTAGTCAAAAATAATGTATATGTCAATCATCAATTACAAACGTTTCAATCATAGAATTAGGTCATCTTCAGCAATCTCGACAATACAAATTTATAATTTATAAAACATGAAAACAAATGAATACGAACATAAGATCGACTTTACAAATTTATAATTTACAAGAATATATATCCATTTTCTCTAAATTAAATCATTATAGCTATTGATAATATTGATAATTTATTAAGTATGTTTAATAGTTATCATCCTTAATTAAATTTTACTATGGAAAGAGGCGACAATATCTTGAATTTTTTAAATGTAACCTTAATAAAGAAGGACGATTATTTGATATATGATTAGTATCACAAATCCTCATTCTCGACACGGTATCTAAATTATTTTTCATGTCATACCGAAATATCATAAAAGGACAATTATAAGTTTGATAGACAGGGTGTTATTATTATCACATCCAACTTTTCATAAGAAAAATTTTAAGTTCATTATTAACATCTTATTTACTAACGTTTGAAAGCATTTGAAAGCATTTGAAAAAGGCTATCAAATTCGAACTTAACAAGAATGTATAACGAAAGAAAATTGACATGAATTTAATTACATATTTTACTGTACCCTACGTGCCTTCAATAGCAGAGAAATTCAAAAATAACAGAATGGTTCGTTTGACTTACGTAGGAATTAATAAACTTAATACGTTCATAAGAGCACAAAAGGACAAATTGCCGACATTACATTCTAATGTGGTATACAAAATTAATTGTCAAAATTGTGATGCTTCCTATGTGGGCCAAACGAAACGGTTATTGAAGACACGTTATTAAAGAACACCAGAATCATATAAACAGAAACACCATACAACATTCTGTAACAGCAGAACATAGAATTGAGCACCATCATGATTTTGATTGAAATAACATCAAAATTTTAGACAAAGAACAAGAATTAAATAAAAGATTTTTATTTTGGAAGCGATATAAAAAAACAAAAAATGGACTTAATGCAAAATGATACGGAATTGTTGGATTCGTTATATAATGATTTAATTTAAAGAAAATAGATATGTAATAGAAAATAGATATATAAATATATATTCTTGTTTTATAAATTATAAATTTGTAAAGTCGATCTTATATTAGTTTATTTATTTCCATGTTTTATAAGTTATACATTTGTATCGTTGAGATTGTGTTAATTGGTATTTATTCCATTTAACTTTCATACTTATAAACACTGCGTATGTGAATCAGCATCTTACACGTTCTCAAGACTTTGTTATAATTACATCGCGTCACAGATCATCATTATGCTGAGTGCAATGTAAGTTTTATTTGATACAATCAATTTTAATACGATTGACTACGATTAAAAGTTCATAAATTTTATATATTAACTCGATTTTAGTTAAGTGACTGAATTTGTGTTTGAGTATCCAGTTAAGTACAACAGACGATAATAAAGTCTTAATTTTGGACAACAGTCTAACGATGATTCATCGACAGTATTTATCTTATTGTGTTACAACGCATCAATTTTGATTCCGATGAATAATTGCTATACTGAAGATGACCTAATCCTAATCCTATATATAGGTTGAAATGTTTGTAACTGATGATTGATCATATATATTATTTTTGATTACACATGTACAACTGTGTCGGCTCTCAGTAGCTTTATATTCCTTTTGGATTTAATCTTTGAGTCCTCGTTTAATTTTAATTTTAATTGTAAAATCTTTATTCAATATCAAATATTGCATAGCTTACTATACCGCATTATAACTCTCGTTAGTCCCATTTGGTTTCATTCTTGTTTAAAATTTATATAGCATTTTCAAAAAATTTTTCAAACTATTATAATAAAATGAGCTGTGAACAAACGCTAGTTATTCAGTATTTAATATTTAATTAAACGAATATATCAATATCGATTATTATCTTTAAAATTTCACTTATCAGTTTTATTGACCGTTTTATAGCAATAATACTTTGGCCTTGTGTGAATTGAAAACAAAAGAAGGCGAATAATCATTCTTAAGTAGCATCTCAATTTCTATCATATCTTTTTGATGGAATTTATGACATGATAAATACAATGTTCTATCAACCTACAGATCACACTTTTTTGTGATCTATTGGAGGTCATATGATCGTTTTCAACTCTCATAAAAAAACCAACCTTTTTTGGAAGGTATTTAAATTTCCGTTCACAAAACATCCAACAAATTACAAAAATGTGTAAAGTATGGGTTGGTTGATTGAACATTATTCATTACATCCCAAATTCTATCAAAAAGATACGATAGAAATAATTGAGATACTGCTTCAGAATGGTTATTCTTTCTTTTATTTTCTCTTCAATTCACATAAGGCTAAAATACCATTTCACGATCAATAAAACTGACAATGGAAATCTTAAAGATAATAATCGATATTTCGCCATGCTCTATGTAAAATGAATCCTTTTCACACATTACTGCTAGTATTAACTTAAAACCAGCCTTTTCCATCTTTAATATGTTAAAAAAATATATTTCAATTGACAAGAATGTTTTGGATCCTCTGGCACATCATGGCGTTGTACATAAGATTTCTTGTCATAACTGTGAGGCTTCCTATATTGGCTAAACTAGAAGACAACTAAAAATTTGATCTCAGAACGCGCTATGAATATTAATAAAAAAACCTGATTCTCCATCAGTCATATCTAATACCATATATTTTTAATCATAATTTCAATTTAAAAAATGTCAAGATCTAGAATAACGTACTTTCCTACAATAAAAGACTAATTTCAGAAAAGACTAATTTCAGATGATTCACATAAAAAGGCAAAAATATAGGCTAAACAAGCAAAGTGACACACTCTTTCCGAAACCATACCTTCCTATTTTATAGTTACTTTCTCTTTCTTAACATTTTTCTCTTTCTTATTTTTTCCTTTCTCACCATTTTGTCTTCTTCTATTACATTTTTTTGTTCTCTTAATTCTTCTTTTTTGTATTATTTGTTGTTTTGTATTATTTTGTATTATTACTTTTGATATATAACGTTTTCTATCTGTGATTTGGAGAATTCAGTCGTGGCATTGCTAGTTTACAGAAAAATGAAAAAAGTTTGTTGTTGTTAACTAATTACAATAAGTATATTAGAGATATAAGTATATTAAGGGATTTATTGAATTCGACTGAAGTATAATTAAATTATTCATTTTTATTTAATACTTTAAATATGATACTTTTCTAACAATATTTTACATTATAGTTTTCTTACATTGTAAAACCAGTCATTTTACTTATGGAAGTTTATATCTTTGTGATCGAATCTCCAGTTATGCTAATGCAATTGTTATGTCTAGTTATGCTAAACGTCATAAGATGATACTCAATGAAAATCTGGTAACAACGAAATTTTTTCCTATCGACTGTTTTGTGAATGTTATCATATTACAAATAAAAAAGAGACATAACTGGTCTTTATATCGATTTTTTGGAATATACATGTAGAAGAAGAGAATATGTTTCATTATAATTTTTATCATTAGATTTAGATTAAAATTTTGACGAATATTGTTTATTCATTATTCAAACTTTATGATTGTTCCATTGCGATATATTTCGTTTATTTTATTAACATTAAAGATGATCTAATAGGAGGTCGAAACATTTGTTTACATATGTAGTTGATATATATATCAGTATATTTATTGAATATTAGCACTGAACCTCTAGGATGCCCAATTAGTTAGTCCGAAGAGCCATTTCAAATTTTGATTATTGCTCGTGGACTTTTCCGCCACGCGCCCACGTGGAATTTTTTTTGAAATACGATTATATTTTGAAATATGATTGCTACGCGGGCACCCGTGTTTTAGGATTTGCTCGCAGCCCATTTTGTTATATTGATTTTTGTTTTTTCCAATTGAGTCTTATATTAACTTTATCTTAATAATTAATTAGGTAATTAAAAGGTTACAGAATGTTTAAGTTTAACTTTATATTTTTCTATCATTTAATTACTCACAGTGATCCTACATCCATAGTGATGTTCAGTAGCTACTAAGGAACATTAAAAAATATATAAATAATTAAAATTTATTGATGCATTTTTTAACAGATAATTAATCATTAATTATGAAAAGCAGTGACCGAACAACCTCAAGAGATTGTATGATGACTATTGATGAAATAGATTTGATAACTACTGGTGAAATAGATATTTGTTTTATTTTAGAGGCGTACATTCCGACCACAGTAGAAGGGATATTATGGTGTGTGCAATTGATATATCTCTCTCTCTAAATCTCTATCTACGAATATTTATGAGTTTCAAGGACTACAACTGTGAAAAAAAAACATGGAACGATATTCAGAATCCATTTTTATTTTAAAATTGTCTTAACTATGTCTTAAGATGTCGTAAGTCAATCCGAGGAAGTTGTCTTAAGACATTATATTTAAGTTTTAAAATAAAAACGGACTATGAATATTGCTCTATGATTCGCGTCTTACAGTTGTAGTCTCTTGAAACTCATAAACATCCACAGAGAAGGCGGAGATTTAGAAAGAGAGACACCGTCCAACTGCATACATCAAGTTATTTCTTCCATCATGATTCTGACACGAAAATTCAAGTTATATTATTTTCTTCGAATGTTAGTTTATAAACAAATAATATTCGAGAGATATATCGTTATATTTTGTGTACTGATCTCTATTTTATTCGATATACATTTTATGAAGAATATATGCAAGTATAAACTGCTCACGAGATCTCATACTTTATAGTATATTATGGCTAATATTAAAGTGTTTATCTTTGCAATTAGTGAGAACTTTTATAATATGTGACAGATGTAATAGAAAAATACTTGGATGTTTCGAATTAATAAGGATTTTTGAAGTCGGTTAAAATTTTATATTCATAATATTAAAATTATATACATAAAAATGGAAAGAAATATAAAGAAATATATTGCGTTCTAATGTATTAGATGCTTGAATTAATGCTCGCTGTTTTTTGCCACAAAGCTCATATTTATTTCAAAGAACATCAAATTCAAAATCTTGTCCTTTGGAAGCTACAACCTTTTCTCACTTTTTGGCTAACAAATGAATTCTATGGTAAAAAAATTTAGATTCCTTCGAGGCGATCCAATCATCGAACCATTTTTTTATGTCTTCGAAAAAAGTATTGCTCAGAAAAGCCATCGACCGGAACAAATAGTAATCTAAAAGAACAACGTCTGGTGAAAAGGGCGGAGGGGAAATAAAATATTCTATCCAAGTGCCTTCAAGATTTCTTGCACTAGTTTTGCAATATATAGTCTAGTCATTTTTTTATTATGGAGAAGAATAATTTTGTCATGTGTTTTGGCGTATTGGGCGCATTTTTCTTTGAATGCTTTATTCAAATTGAATAATTGTCATCAGTAGCGTTTAGCATTGATGGTTTGACTTGGTTGTAGCAGCTCATAATAATAAATTACACCGATCCCACCAAATGCACAGTATATCTTCTCACGAATATTCTGTTGTGACGTTATGATGTCCGGAATGTACTCGTAATTTCTTGCGCTTAGGATTATCGTAACGAATCTATTTTTCATCGCCAGTCACAATTCGATGCAAAGACAACTTCCGTTTTTATTTATGAAATAGCAATTCATTAAATTTCTCGCAATCGTCTCTTTCTCTCAATTCATGTGGAACCCAGTTTCTTCGATTCTAGATTCTATTCCCATTGCTTTTAAATATTTGTTAAATATTTGTTAAATATTTGTTGACTCATCGACATTTAGTATCTTCTACAACGCTTTGAACGTCTGACATGAATCTTCTAAAAATAATGCCTCCAATTCTCTATCTTCAAACTTTTCGGCTTACCAGGGCGCTCTTCACGTCAAAATCAATGCCTTTGAATTGTTTAAATCAATTTCTGCCAGTTCTTTACTAGCAAACGATGACTTTCGGTAGCAAATTTCTTGAGATGAAAGCAAAAAAGTAATGTTTCTCGCAAATGTTCTGGTACGAAACCTGTCATCTACAATACGATAAAAAATTGTGTTTTTTCCACTCCGATTAAATATCGCGCTGATTATTAAAGCCTATTGATAGCACTTTCATATTTGGAATGTAATTTAATTTTGAAGGCTTTTTTCTCAAAAACTGATTTTAAAAAAAAATGAATGGATACTTTTCAAAATATTTTCCATTGTTTTATATATTATTCTCATTTTTCTGGCAAAAGATGGATTCCGACGATAAAAAGATTCTTATTTGGAGTTGATCTAATTTTTAACAAATTTTTGTACATCTTCAGAATTATGAAAGTATTCTCTAGATCATGTTGCAAAACAAGTGAAAATCAGATGGAGCAATGTCTGGAGGATATGCGGTAAGACTTCTCATTCCAGCTCTAATAGCATTTGCTTCACTGATAATGCAACATGAAATCGAGCATTGTTGAAGAAAGATCACTTTGCTCGCAATTGAAGGTTATTTTTAGTCTAATACTTCAATTTGTATAATTGTTATTTATTACGATCTATGACTTACAGTTCCTTTCGGATTTAATAGTTCATATACACAACATCTTCTTAATTCTACTAAATGCACAGCAATACCCTTGAACCGCGAATATTGCGTCTCGTAATGAATGTTATTAGTTAACCTAAATCAATCCATAATTTTTTTCATTTGAAGTTATCAAAATAGATCCATTTTTCATCCCCAGTAATGATCAATACAAAAACTCTTCTTTTTTGTCTGGCGATTAATGACATGCAAATGTTAAATCGGTTCATAATGACGAATTTTCCGATAATTGAATTGTAAAACCCGTTTTTCTTTTTTCTCATATTATGTAAACATTTAGTAACTATTGTATGATCAACATTTCATTTTCTGGCAAGTGCTGAAGATTGTGGATTTTCGTCCAATAATGCTTGCAAATTTGCATACTTTTTCATTTCAACTTTTTTGTTTGTCCCGAGCAATCTTTTTCGTTAATATTAAATCACCACTTTGGAATCCAAGTCTGAACAACATTCACATGTCTTAATTAATGGAGCAACGGAGAAACTTACCATAAGTTTCTATCAGAATTCTATGACTTTCAACTGCTTCTTCTGAAAAAACAAAATCAATGTATGTCGAAATGCTCTTTAAGAAGTTTCGTTTTTTAAATAGTATAAACATGTTTACTGCGTCTATTCTTAGTAAATGACTAAATATCATAGAGCAATAGTGAAGCATTGAGAGATAATGTGTATCTTCCAACAAGCATAATGCGACACAATGATCATGTCATTTTTGATTAACATTGGCAAACAACAAAAATTTAATGATTGTGTCATACTGTATCATTTGTGTCACTTGTTGGCACACAATATCTGCGATTTGAATTTCTTCGATAACACTGATATTAGTGCCATCTCTTGCAAAACCCTCAAAACTAAATCGCACTTCTAATACATTACAACAATCACTTTCGGCTATGTTGAAATAACATAGCTATTGATCTGTATTAGTCAACAGCGAGAATTAATTCAAGCACTTAATACAAAGTATTCGATAATAATTACATATGAAGTACTTTGTATTTAATTAGAACCATGTTACTAGGTTCAGAAATAAAAAAATAAAACGGTTTCATGTACATTTTGTAATGCATGTCAATCCAATACAATGTATTCTTTTTTTGAAATAGAATAATAAATAAAGGACAAAAAGTTCCTAAAGTCTGATCGCACTGTCTATAAAAACGGTTTAGATTGAAAAATATATTTTTTAAGAAAGATATGATCAATTTTTTTTGACAAATTTTGTTGATTAAACTAATATAAGAGAAAAATGCTATGGAACGGAAGAAAAGAAGAATAAAAAATTTAATCTAAGACCTTAAAGGATATTTTGAATCTAAGGTGATGAGCAATATTTGATTTAGTTTTTAGTTTTTATTAGTATAGTTACAACGAAGAGGCTTATAGATTATTGGAAAGAACAGTATTATTAATCTACTATTATTTTAATGATGACAATTAGTTGTATTCTTTGTTTTAATTTATAATTGCTGTTTTATGCTATGGCGCATATATAGGAACACTTTATTTGTAAGGAATGAAAGCAACACATTACTCATAATGTCGTATTATTAATATTTCGTAGTACCGGATTAGTAACAATTTTACCTTTGCTAACTGTAACTATAATTAATTGTACAATTATTTTCATTTATTACTTTTATTTTGAATCTATAACTTATAAATAATTTTATATTTAATCTTTAATCTTTAGTATTCATAATTAATTCTTACTTCAAAATTTAAATAATGTTTTAAATAACGGTTTAAATAATGTTTCAAAATGCTAATGGCTCTGTGATTGGTTTACAGTCTTAAGACTATATTAACATAAGAACAAACTTATACTAATCTTTAAATTTAATGAAAGTGATGTCATGTATTACAAAATTTATAATATAATATCTCCTCAGCCGGATTGTGTTTCAAGATTGAAAATTTAATTGACCTGTTAGTTATAATTTTCCATTCAACAATATAATCATAATATAACTCAATCAGTAGACAATGTTTTTGAAAATGTTTTTAAAAAATATTTTTAAAAATATTTACAAACATTTTAAAAATAAGTTAAATCCCCTTTTCTTATTAAAAAAACATTTATTATAACGTTTGAAAAAACATTCTTTTAACGTTTAAAAAATGTTTATTTAACATTTGAAGGAACATTTTTTTTAACATTAAAAAAATGTTTTTTAATATCAAAATTATTTGAATGAAATTAGAAAAAATATCAATACAGAATTTTTTTTAATTTATTTTTTTTATTGACAGAATGCCTAAACATTAGACAACTAATTTTATTAATTAATTCTAATTTTTATATTTTAATCTTTTTCACTTACTGGTCGGATTGAACCTGAGATTTCAAGATTATTGATATAGATGAATCTTGTATCTTATCCGTTACGCCATTTATAACTATTGATACACACAATTCTTATTGTTTATATATGATACACTTAATGCAATTATATTGTGTTAACTTCTTTTTTGTGATTATTTTATTATCCGGACCCGTTTTTTATTAATTTGAGCTTTATAAAATAACATGTTTTTCATATTTATAATAAACGATAAATATTAAATAAATGTTTTTTAATCATATTTTAAATAAATAAATAACAAAAAACAAACATTTATTAAACATCATATTAAAACTTTAAAAAAAAATGTAATAGATATTAAATAAATGTTTCCTTAAATCATTATTTTAAACAAATAATTAATGTGAAATAAATCATTTACTAAACGTTAAATAAACATGAAATAAATATTTCTTATTACCATATTTTTAAATGAATAAATATGTAAAATAAATATTTTTATAAACGTTAAACAAACATTTAAAAAATATTTCTTTAAACTATTATTTCAAATGAATAATTAATATATAATAAACATTTAATTAACATTAAATAAACATTTAAAAAAGATTTTTTCAAACGAAACTATTATTTCAAATGAATATTTAATGTTAAATAAACATTTTTTTTAATAAATATTAAATAAACGTTCAAAAAATGTTTTTTCAAACCATTATTTCAAATAAAAAATAAATTTAAAATAAACATTAAATAAACGTTAAATAAATGTTAAATTAATGAATTCTGAAAACGAATCGTGAAAAATGTAAAATTTATGAAAAATAAATGTTTAAAAAAATATTTAAAAATATTGTCTGCTGATTGGGTTATAACTATCGATGCACACAGTTCTTATTGTCCATATATGGTACACTTAACGCAATTATATTGTCTTGCAATTAACTTGTCTTCCGATCATTTTATTATTCCGTTTTTTATTAATTTGAGTTTTAGAAAATAATATGTTTTACATATTTATAATAAACGTCAAATAAATGTTAAATAAATGTTTTTTTAATCATTTTTTAAATAAATAATAAATAATTCAAATAACAAAAAAACAAACATTTATTAAACGTCATATTTAAACGTTTAAAAAAGATTTAAATATTAAATAAATATTTTTTTAAATTATTTCAAACAAATAATGTGAAATGTAAAATTAATGAAAAATAAACGTTTAAAAAATATTTAAAAAAAACATTGTCCGTTGATTGGAAACACGTGTATTATGTTATAGTAATAGAGATACGTTATATGTAACTTGTGTTCACTGGCTATTTTGTTATTCTTACTTCCATGTGTCAAAATGTAAATTAATTCATTTTTGTGATTACTTAGTTTCAAAGCTACGTGTTCATAACTACATGTTCATAATTACGTGTTATTCATATTAACGTATGTCTTTAATAAATAATAAATTAAATTTGAATTGAATTTAATATATTTTCTTAAATTAAATTGTTTAACTCTATTATTTTAATCAAATAACGACATTTTGAATAGAAGCAGTGGCAATCTATATAGAATTGTTTAAAAATAACTCAACTTGGATATAATTAGATATTATGAATCTAACAGTGCAGTTTACAAATTCTCTTTTAAATATTATTATTGCTGACCTGGTGATGCAAAGGTTAGAAGCGCGTTGGTACGGTTTGGCGATTCTCTTCCGTTTTGTTGTCGTTACGTTAATGATATTTTTACTGTGATTCTGGTTACGAAGATAGAACTTATGTTAGAGTGTTTTAAATCTTTCCATCCGAGATTACAACATACAATAGAAATCGAAGGTAATGAATTTGAATTTTTTAGATATTACAATCATAAAAAAGGATGATTCATTTGATTGATATCATAAACAAAGCTGTCATTCTGGCAGATATCTCAATTATTTTTCTAACTACCCGACATCGCAAAAATAATTAAGATAAATACCACATAAATAATCTAAAATCTGTAATAAGTATTTTGCTAGAGAACGACTATCCACTAGATTTTATTTTTGATTCGATTAATGATAGGATTCAATATTATTTAAAGAGGAAAAAAATATGCACACAAGAATCTAATATTCATAACTCAATAGAATGAATAGCTTAGTTTATAGTAACATTCATACCATCAATCACGGAAAAATTTAATAGATTTAATAGTAAGGACACAAAAATTTCTTTTTACAGCACAAATAAATTAAAAAAATTTATTAAAGCTCAAAAGGATCCATGAAAATTCAATAAAAATAATGTAATATATAAAATTAACTGTGAAGATTGCAATGCATCTTATGTTGGTCAAACAGGAAGACAACTTAAGACGAGAATTGCGGAACTGTAATCATATTAATTGGAAAACTTCCAATCTTTCAGTAATAACCGAACATAAATTATAATTCAAACATGATTTTGATGGGAATAACATTTTAATTGTGGATGAAGAATTGTGCTACAATAAACGTATAATTTCTAAAATGATTAATATCAAAAAACAAAAAAATAGTTTAAATCTATAGACTGATAGGTCTTCATAAATCGTATTTATCAATAATAAACAGTATATGATTTTGCATCACCGGTTATTGACTTAATTTTGCAAGCCTTTATTTAGTCGCTATTCTCTTGTAACGTTGACATGTGTTTGTTCTCGTTTGTTAATTATGACTCTTTAAGAATGTTACTGACCACTGGACACATGTTTATAACATTTTCATATAACATTCATGTTTATAACATTTTTGACTTCTCCGGTGAGTTTTATTTTGATTGACGCTTATATAAATAGTCTGGATTGTTCTTTTTTCATATCACTCATAAATCCATGGAAACATTTAACATTCAGTCGAGCAGCTGATTGGTAACAATTTCCGTCGGTCAACGTACAATCCATCGGAGATGGAAGAGTAACTTACCTTTATTTTTATTTTTACTTGATTTTTATTATTTCACTTTATTGCGGGTTGCGATTGCGATTATAATAAATCTGAAGATGACTTGATCAAGAAGTCGAAACTTGTAATTTTTATTGTAATACATTTTATATGTTATATCATCAAAGATTTCTAAATTAATTATAAGATTTCTAAATTAATTATATTGAGAATAAGTATTAGAAAATTGACATATGTTTATTAAAGTTTTACTGTTTTTGACTCTTATATGCCCTTTACTTAATTTTATTTTTAAATATTATGTACAAATTGAAATAAATGTCAATAACGGCGCAATGAGTCAGGTACAATGTATGTGCGTATAATTAGATATTTAAATCTAGCATTAACTTAGCATTAACAAATTTAAAATCCAAACATTTCGGTTCTCACTAAACCATCCTCAGTGTATAAAAAACTTGCAAAAAGTATACTTTTTCAATATATAAAAAGTTTCGCATAGATCACATTAATTCTTTATATAATCTTGCCCTTGTCCAAAATTTTCTAAATGCTAAAAGGTTGTTTCAAATAATTTTGCTGGTTGAAAATCGAGATTAAACTTCAGAAAATGGACGACATCATCAATTCTAATAATCTTGACATATATTGTTAAGGTATTCTGAGTGATCTCCCACAAATTTTAACCATCATTATTCATTAAAAAGTTAGTTAATAAAAGAAGTTACTTCCTTGTCTAAAGGCGTGCGACTTCCATACGAAGTGTCTCCCATTCCACCTTATTCCTGCTTGAGGGTGCGCGACTTTTACCTGAAGCGATTCTTATCCCATCTCTCCCCATGCTTGGGGACGCGCGACTTTCACTTGAAGCAACTCCCACTCCACCTCTTTCCCATTTTTTTGGAAAGAATGAAAAATTAAACATATGTTTAATTTAAACTTTATTTATCAATAATTTCTTAATGAATAATGAGCGACGGTTAAAATTTGTGGGAGATTATTCAGGATCATGACCTTAACAACATATGTCAAATTGGAATTGGTGAGGTTGCTCATTTTCTGAAATTTTATCACAGGAACAAATGTGACAAAGGAATGACAACCAATAATATAATAAACAAAAGGCAAAGGAAAAGGAGGGAATTTATTTTACAAGGAAAGAAGGAAGATACAATAAAGGTCAATTTGGAGACAATAATACAAATATAGAAAAGTACGAATGCTTCCGAGAGAAATTCAGTGTCATTCTGTTTATTTAATTCGTTTTTTTTTTTGTCTAATAATATGGACCATCTCTTATCAAGTAAATGTTTTATTATTTTCATTTTATTTTCGCATAACAATAATTTGTTTTTAATTAGACGTCTAAGGCCTAATTTCACAATTCACGATTAATTCTTAACTGCAACGTGAATTGTGAAACTGGACCTAAATCCAATATTAAGAACTCCTCTGTTTCATGCAAACTATTAATCTGTGGACTATTATTTCGTGAATACAGCTTTTATATAAAACAAATTTTGTCACGATGTGACAGTTCTGGATCAGTATATATATATATATATATTAAAAAATGATAAGGAAGATCTCAATTTCAAAATTTTTTTTGTCGTTTTCAGCCTAGAATTCTACCTTAAATACACATCTACCTTTAATACACGTATTAATGCGTATATTTTAATCCTGGAAAAAGATTCAGTAAAAGAGGAAAAAAATAATTGTTATACAAAATTTTATATTATTTAATCGATAGAGACGATTTTAGAGTCTCCTCAATCTCATGATTATTGTTGATTTATATATAGAAATAACCAACGAAGAGCTAATCTTCTTCTTTATATTAGAAATATACTTGAATTCTTGTTTTTAATTGACGTTTAGTTTAGTGAATATAACTGTGTCATAGTATCTTGACACGAAATTGTGTACACTATGCCATTATGTGCCATTCGATCCGTAAAGTCCTTTCCGAGTTTTATCAAATTTATTAATGTATTAGATATTGAAAAGCCAATTTTTACATTACATTTTTTATTAATAGCTAATAAATTCTCAGAAATGGTCTTGATAAAAAAGAACATAAAACATTTCTCTCTGACTGTAGTTTTGTTCTCAGATTTATTGAATTGTCTTTTATCGTAAAATAAAAATTTCTATCGAGAACGTATCATAGAAAATATAAAAAATAGAGAGTAACAATTATCCAAGTAAATTGATCATGTATTCTTTTTGTGGAAGCCAGTATTTGACAGAAGAATTATCTTCTGTACTATACCATAGACTATCTCCTTCTTATGCGATGCAAGATAATAAGAATAAAAGTTTAAATACCTGACAAGAAGTATCGGTTTTTTAAATTATCTCATTATTGATACTAATGGGGGAGGAGAGGGATAATAACATCGAAAAAAACAAATTCTTTTACCAACTTCCGTCGTGAACTGCGAACGATCGTCTAATGAATTGAATGTCGCTTGAATGTGTATACATTTAAGTAAATCAGTCGACGCAGTTAAAAGGAAAATTATTCATATACATACATATTGCATATAAAAAGGCACGTACGGATAGTAATTCCCAATCAGCAAAAAAATGTTTCTGAAATATTTTTTAAACGTTCTTTTTTCATTACAAAAAATATTTAAAAAACATTTAAAAACCGTTGCAAAAAATGTTTAATTAATAGAATAAATTCTTTTTTATTAATTAAAAAGACATTTTTTTTACAAAACATTTTTAAAAAACATTTTTTAACGTTTATTTAATGTGAAACGTTAAAAAAATGTTTTTCAATGTTAAAATTATTTGAACAAAATTGGAAAAAATAATAACGTAGAATCATTTTTTTAATTTATTTTTTCATCAACAATGCCTAAACTTTAGAGTGCCAACTAATTTTATTAATTATTTCTAATTATATTTTAATCTTTTTTACTTTCTGGCCGAGTTTTGAACCTGGGACTTCAGGGTCTCGTATTTTATCTGTTATGCTATTTATAATTATCGATGCATACAATTTTTTTTGTCCATATATTTAATTTTTTTATTTATTTATACATCAATAAAAGTTACAAAAAAATAAGATAAGATAGAAAAAATTACAGTAAAATGAGAGAACAATAGAATAGCACAAAATGGTGAGATACCAATAGAGACTACTGCTCTAACGCCTATCAGAAAGAACAGCAAATAATAGTTACAAATGGTAATCGAAGATGAAATTAATCATAACAATAAACTCAAAGTACAAAAATGAGAATGCGAAATAAAATGATTACAGTGTAACAATATGGAGAGGTTGAGAAACGGCGCAAGTGTGAGACAGTATTCGTGATCCAGAACAGATCAATGACGTGAAGACAATAAAAAAGTAGCCGCTCGAAAAGAAGAAAGAGAGGAAGTTGAACGGATAGAAGGAGAAAGGATGTTAAAAATTTTGACAGCAACAGGGAAAGGCAGCATGAAATTTGACAGAGTGTACGAGAAAAGAAAAGGAGTCATGGTAGCGAGTGTGATGGATACTGTTGGAATGAAATTCAGAGTTGAAAAGGAGGGGAGATATTATATCCAAAATAAACGGAAAACGACACAGCACAGATGGAGAATAAAATGCTATTGAACAATTTTAACCAACTAGATTTTGCGAAAAGTGGAGATAAATCAAACTTACGAGCATTACCATATACGAGAAACAAGAAGCATTCTGGATTCGCTTAACACGAAATAACATTTTTTTAGATAGAACAAGAATGTACATGATTGGTATAATCAAAAAGAGAAATAATATAGAAGTTGAGACACTAGGAGTTTGTGAACAGTAAGAATGTAACGAAATGGATAGAGAAGATGAAGACGAAGTAAGACAGCCTGACATTTGACAGAAACATGATGACAAAAGGACCAGGAGAAGTCAAAATGTGACATCGAGAATCTTGATAAAAAAAGATTGTGGGATAGGAACAGAATTGAGAGAGAGAGGGAAGAGAGGGAGAGAGAGGGAGGGAAGAGGGGAGAGAAGGTAGGGGAAAGGGGGAAAGGAGAGGTAGAATAGAGAAAGAAAGCGAAGAGAAAGATTCAGTAATAACTAGTGAAGATTTAGAAGGGTTTAGATAAAGAGAATTAGATGAGTTCCGAAATAGACTAAGGTCGATATTAAGAATTTCAGTTAGGGAAGAATCGGCGAATTCGAAAGAAAGGAGAAGAACGATATCAGCATACATGAAAATTTTGGAAGAAGTAGAAGCAGAGAATAAGTCAGAAATAAATAAAGTAAATAACAAAGGACCGAGGACAGAGCCTTGAGAGATGTCAGAAGAAACAAGGAGGAAAAAAAAAGGTAGGAATGAAAAGAAGGATATGCTGAATACAATCAACAAGGAAAGAGCGTATAAGAAAAAGGATGAAGAATGAGAGACCATAATGACCAAGTTTAAACAGAAGAAGTTCGTAGTCAACAGTCGAATGCTTTAGAAAAATCGAGAGCAATTATAGCGGTTAGAAGAAACCAGAGTCAAAACCACGAAAAACAGAATCGGATAGATGCAACTCTGTGTGGTAGTGTGCAAGCATCGAAAATCGGATTGGCAGTCAGGTATGAAGTTGGTAGAGTTAAAAATAAGAGCTCAGTTGCCTGAAGCATATCTACTCGAGAAGTTTAGAAAGGAAAGGAAAAACAGAAATGGATTGAAAGAAAGAAGGTAAGAAGGCGAGTTTTAGAAATAGGAATTGCGAGTTTTAGAGATAGGAAAAATGGCATGTTTTCATGAAGTAGGAAAAAAGCTTGAGAGAAGAGTTGAAGATATGAAGAAGAGGATTAAGACACTAAAAAAGACAGAGAAGGATAGAATCAGAGATATCAAATATAAATTAATTCCTAAAGACTCCTTAATAATACAAAATGGTTGGATATAACAGGGCAATAGAAGAGAAACACGGTAATTCTTGTGCAAACCAATATGGTTAACAAAACAACTTTATTAATAATTAATCCGCTATGTTTTGGTTCACTTTTGAGCCATTCTTAGAGACAATGTGATGTTATTAATTACAAAAAATTTTTTACAAACTCATTTCAGTGAACCATCTCCACCTATTAACGGAAACTAATAATAATAATATATAATAATATATAATAAATATATAAAAACGAACTTTAATAATAATTTAAAATGTATTAAAATTATTAAAAGGTAAATTTGTTGGAGAGAAAGGGGAAACAAAAATGAATTTATTGTAAAATAATAGAAGGTAGTTCACTAAAATAAAAATTCACCATATTACGTCCAAACCCTTGAAAATTTGATCAAGGAGACAATGAAGGAGAATGGAGAGGATATGGAATGTTAAATTCAATCTCACATGTATAGAGGAGTGAATAGCTGTGAGTCATACACCTTTTTGGTCCCGGAATATGGGTCAACGTCCCGGAAGGACGCTATGACATTTGTTTCGATGAACATTGCGAACGTCGTCCTACTTTTGGGTATATAATCCTTTTAATCCGGTATTGGACTGGACCTCTGTGATCTCAGATATTAAAGAGAACGAGATACGAATTGTGACTTAAAAATAAATAGAAGTTAGAAGGATCTTCAGAATGTAATCTTAGAATGTAAAAAAAACGTTTATTTTATTCATAAAAAAAATTAAAATTAAGTTACGTTACAAAGATGATGCGCGCGCGCGCGCGCGCGCGTGTGTGTGTGTGTGTGTGTGTGTGTGTGTGTGTGTGTGTGTGTGTGTGTGTGTGTGTGTGTGTAGAGAGGGGAAATGCACACAGACGTAGGTCACGCGGCGTGGGAATGAATGTCACAGGGAGGAGATGACGGAGGAGGAGAAAGTGCGTCACTGGGGAAGGGGGTTTATTCTCTCTCTCTCTCTCTCTCTCTCTCTCTCTCTCTCTCTCTCTCTCTCTCTCTCTCTCT
>Ga0157363_1001830_pt1 | contig 18181 bp, 10 predicted proteins | sample AttsexASBM1_FD_111477 | JGI IMG/M metagenome (GOLD analysis project Ga0157363, IMG submission 111477) | Fungus gardens microbial communities from leaf cutter ant in Ribeirão Preto, State of São Paulo, Brazil - Atta sexdens ASBM1 | ecosystem: Host-associated > Fungi > Mycelium > Unclassified ... | reverse complement strand
ATGTAAGATTCTGTAGCTTGGAGTTCGAATATGCAATTAAGAATATGCGAATAAGATTACAACAGTGTTGAATACTAAAAAGTTACGTTGAAGAACTTACAATTACAGTTAATAAAATTTGTATTTGTAGCTGCGTTTCTGTTGAAGAACTTGGCTTAGTCTCTTGAGACAAGATAATAAATGGATCTTGAGAGTCAATTTGATATTCGTAATGTCATATTTGTAATTCAACTGAGGAACACCGAGATGGAGTTTGTCTTGAAATACAGCTTGAGTCTATTTCTCTCATGCTTTAGTTTCGATCCTTACAACGGGATAGTACGTATATATTAATCATTTTTTAATCTAGTATCAATCCGGTATCGAATTGGAAAAAATTCCGTATTATTTTAATGTGTTTCAGACATGATTTGAAAAGAGAATTTATGTTTATGTGAAAAATCTGACTTGAAAATTAATAACAAATTTATAAAACATTAATTCTGATTTTACAAAAAAAGTATTTCAATATTATTTTTTTAAATGTTTCTGATGTCGCATATTAATAGGACAGAATACTTATAGAAATTATCTTTTTGTAAATTCGATATATAGACGTATCGTTAAATTATTTAATGTGTAATGTTAAATTATTTAATTTAAAAAATGAAATTTACTTTTATTTCGATGAATGAAATATTTATGGAAATTAAGTAGTTGTTTTTCTTATACCTCGAAAGTAGCGAAATTCTATAATTTTTTAATGAACGAAAAAAACAAATTAAATCATGATATTTTTCGCAAAGATCTAATTTGATTTATTTGATTAATTAGAATTATTCAATTTTCAATTCATTAAAATCACATAGTTTTGTTCATTTCGATTAAAATGTGGATGAAAATAAAGTGTTATATTTATAAATGTTATATTTATAAATAATTAATGATTAATTTATATAAATGCTCTGTAGATTGAAATAGAGAATTCTAATTCTTCAATTGGATTTATTTATTACATTTTATGTGTGTGCGTGCGTGCGTGCGTGCGTGCGTGCGTGCGTGCGTGCGTGCGTGCGTGAGAGAGAGAGAGAGAGAGAGAGAGAGAGAGAGAGAGAGAGAGAGAGATTGAAATTAACTTGGAACACAGAAAAAGTATTTTCATAATATGTTAAACATTTGTAATAACGGTGACTGTTTTGAGATACATCGTCTGATAATTGTTTTCCTTTCGTGTGCGGCGTACATCGTCACGCTGTGTGATGAATAGTGATGATACAAGGTTGTTATATTATCATTCGCGCAACGACACTCAAACAAGTTGGTAGTTATATGTATCATTCCGTCACATTACTTTTATACTATTTCTTGAAATGCGATTTCTTGCAAATAATTCATATGATCAATACATTCTTATGATCAACTATTTTAATTTGTAATTGCATCAAGGCAACGACTGTCGACATCTCATGTTAATGTCATTTAAATTGAAGATCGAAGCGAGAGAGAATGAAGATTATAAATTATTGCTTGGTATTTTTATTATTTATGACGATTCTTTAATGTTGCTCACATTGGGATACATTTTACATCGCGCTTCTCATCAATTTAAATGTAGTTTGCTTGCTATTTTTTAAACTGAGAAGTCAGAGTGTATGTAATACATACGAATGTTAAATATATTCTATAGTAGCAGATGAACTGATACACTCATTGTTCATTTCTTGAAGTTTATCAATATTATATCTGTTTGCAGATAATATTTTTCCGGGTACACTTTGACGTGGGAGGACTCTAGAGATATATGAAAGATTTATTCCAAAGCGGAAACTAAGTACCAAAGCACGCGCGATCGAGAGTGCCGCATAAAATATCGTGCGATCATCGTATTGTTACAACCGTTTCGGGAGTGCCGTACAAAATCTCGTGAAATCGTCGTATTGTCACAATCCAGAATGTCGCACAAAATGTCTTCCGCGACTATGATAACTATATTTTCGCGAGAGTTTTGTTAACTACAGTCATTAAATTTGAGAGGAGGAGGAGGCCTGGGAGGCATCGAGCAACAGCGGAGCAACCATGGGGTGAGTATATTATTTATCTTTTACGTTTATTATTATTTGCGATTTATTTCTATATGTAGATTGTTTCAAAAGAAATAAATTATTCGAATGATTTAAATAAGAATTAAATTTTTATTCATAAAACATTATAAAGAATTGTATTTAAAATATAAGAGGATTGTATTTATAATATAAAGGAGAAAGAAAAAAATTTTTTTGTATTATGTAATTACATTATTAATATTTATTCGAAGATGAATAAAAAAATTTAATACCTAAAATAAATAAGAAAAGAACATCAATTAGCTCGAGTGTTTTAATAACTTGAATATATTTGTATTTTACAGTACAATGTAGTTTGCAACGTAGTTCATAACTCTGCTGCTGCGCATCGTTCCTGTGAGTTTCAAATTATCTTTTATTTTATATTGAAATAACGAATTTATGAAAAAAGAACATTGTATTAAATATAATGAATATGTATATTAAATATTAATGAATAAGTATGACACAGAAATATATTACAAATGAATATCACATTTCATAGATTTGTTGTTTTAAAATGAATAGGCTAAAACAGATGAGGATTAAAATATAAATATTTAATCCTAGAACTCATTATTTCTTGTATATAAAGCAAAAGTTTTACAAAAGTTAAGTTGTGTACATTATGAAAAGATATATATTGATAATATTAATGGATTTAGTATAAATACATTATAAATAATTAAATTTTTTAGTTCAAAAAATAAAAAATCAGAGAAAAGAGAAATGGAATAAAATTAGTATAATTGATGTAATAAATACTGCTGTTTTTCAATTTGAAGCTTTTAAATTTGATTTTTTAATACATGTTTCACAAACCGTCGCAGATTAAAAGAAGATAGTTATGTACAGTATTTTAACTACATATATAGAACAACAATAAATTAGTTTTTATAAAATGTAAAGTAGAAAAAAATGATTAATATTTGAATACATAATTTTTTTCTTTATCAATATCTTTTAGTAGAATTTGAGGCTTACTTTGAGTTTTCTATTTTGTTCAGGATTAAATGTTGTAAAAATTGATGCAAGAAAATTGTAATATTTAAAGATTTTTTTCAATATATTTATAATATTATTAGTATAAATAAATAAAATGAAAATGCTTGTAAATTCAAAAGAAAGAAAAAGTAGGAATTATGTGTACCATTACATTAATTGTACCATACAATTAATTTATTTAATAAGAAATATGTTATTGTGGGATTATTTACTATAATGCGCCAAGTTTATGCTAATCTTTTTATAGCCTACAAAGTTTATCGAATTTAATTTTATATTATCGTCTAAATAATATGTATCTATTATTTCGAAATATTAGATAAAAATTGTACATTATCTTAATGTGTGATTACATATAAATAATTATCTAACTTATATCTCATTCATTTAAATTTTTTATTAACATATTGTTACTATAAACCATTACATTTTAAATGTGAAACTTTATTTTGAATATCTCATTCAACTTAAAATTTTCAAAAATAAGTTGCAAGATAAATACAGAGTTAAGAATTATTACTGTACATATATATAGCATATATGTATATTCTTTGGCGTAAAATAATTCACGTTGGTACAATCTGTCTTCATTTGACAGTAGCCATCTCTAAAAAATTTTTTTTTTTACATTATATGGTCTTTTCAAGTTGGGTATTTTATCTTGTGCCAAATTTATCAGTTTTTCGCGTAATAGATTGCTATTGCAAGCTTGAGAAAGGAAGCTATTCGCACTGACTCGTTTATCACTTTGCAAAGTGAAAAACCGTTTCTCTTAATAGTAAAATAAACATCCGATCTTACTAGCAGTATAGTGTCATGAGAAATTGCAAGTCTACAAGCTACGAATTCAACATGCGTGCGCGAGCTAGTTTAGTGCACGCCACTAAAACGAAATGTCAGCAGATAAGCGCGCATATGGCAGTTGTGTAAGTTCACACTGACACGAGGCTCCTTGCGATATACTACTGTGCGAATTGTTGAGAACCAAACATACGAAGACGAACTTGGCGAACGAGCATACGTGTTCTCGCTGTAATTTGCAATTGTAGTCGTATCATTCGAAATAATATTCGTTAACTTTTCAAGTTAACTTCGCTGCTTAGCCATTCTCCTGAATCTCGTTAATCACCGCATAACGAGATACTTAAAGTACTGAAAAAAAAATTCGCGAGACAGATTAAACTACTTTTACGATCTACCTCTCGATCAGATGGACCTTTCGATCAGGTCCGTGTTACGAATTGGACACGCTCTTAGCAAAGGTCACACACGCATATGACTATACACGATTTAAGGGACACGTAACTTTTCTCTCGATCGTCGTACAATCGCGAGAGCACTTTGTTTTTGAATGAGATTTTCAGAGAGATCTACGATTCTGTCTGCTCGATGTCGCAAATTTGACACGCATTCCTGAGAACGAGGCTTGCACGCGTTCTGTCATGCGTATATAGGTACTCATATATACGTGATCTTGACTGATCGCGAGTATATACTAGCATAGTAGTCGTATAGCGGCAAGTTTACTTACAGACGGATGTATGTACGGATACACGGACGGACGTCGAGATCGATCCGTGGCCCTGGAAAAGGTGCGGGGTACGGGGTTGGCAAGCAGCGTGAGGTGGATGGTGGCGTGGAGAGTCGCCCATCTCATGACGGGAGGGAGAGAATGTAGAGAGGGTAGTAGTGGTGACTGCGCTGCGCCGTCGCGACGTCGCTCGTCGTCGAGGCCAGCCGAGTCCACCCGATGGGGGATTGGTTTCCTCTCTTTCTCCCTCTTTCTTCCTGTTCCATCTGTTCTCTCTTGCTTCATCCCTTGTCAACCCTCTCGTGCTCTTCCGCTTCGCTATTACTGCCATCTTCGTTCATCCACTTCACCGAATTACCTGTCTTGCTTCAACCAGTCCGTTCCTCCCTCTCATCCTCTTCTCTTTCCCGCTCGCGACCCTCTCTCACCCTGTATCTCCCACCATGCTCCCAGTCTCACTCTCTCGCCCCGTAGCTCTGCAAAAACAAGCATACGGCTATCCCCAGTAGCACCCCGGTACACAGAGTCGACTAGAGCGTCACGTCGGGTGCTCCGCGTGCCTAAGGGTAACGTGGCCCTGTACGTCTCCCTCGTCTCTCTCGCCGTCACGACAATGTCACACAAGAGCGTCGCGCGTCACGTGCTACCTGCGCGTGACTCCCAGTCACGACATAATTCTTCAACGGCGATTCCTCGCCACCAATGGGAAATCGTCCTCCGAAGCGGATAAATTTTATTCTACAGATTCTTCAACGAATCCTTCGTTCAACTCACCAAATAGTCAAGTGATAGCTATGAACCCAGGATTACGCGCGTAGATATTCTATGTAAAATTTAAATCCGACGTATCAATTGTGTTCTCTCATAGTGTTAGATATTGGACTCACTTTCGATCACTGATAGATATCGAGACGATGTGAGATAGTCGAGAGTGTCCTCGGTGATTTAATCGCGAATCGTCGGAAAATTAGTGATTAGAAGAGAATCGCATATGCACGTACGCATATATACATAGTCGTGCGCAAATGAACGTGCCGGGATCAAATACCGAGGTAAATCGGTAGCGCGATGTTCTCCCAGAATCCGCGATCGCGGAATCACGGATCTTGCTCTCGAGGACTCCTCTTCGGGATACACGAGAGGCACGAGCAACCGATAGGGATTATTACTCATCGAAAAGTTTGATACTCACGCGCGAACTGAAACTTGCCTCGCACATCATCATCGTCGTCGTCGTCGTCGTCGTCGTCGTCATCATCGTTATTATCGTCGTCGACGACGACGGTCGTCTCATAGCGAAATTTCATCGAAATGTTCCATGAAATGTTTCATCGAAACGGGTGTGCTTCATCACTCTCTCTTTCCTTCTCCTCCCTTTCCCGCCGTCGCGAAACTTTCCTGAACTTTTTCGCAAACGCATGAGAGTTTATACGGAACTGGAAAAATCATCAATTAGAACGTTATCGTCTCCGTTATCGTCGATGTCGGCCAAATTTCGCCCGGTTGTCGATCATTCATAGGAATCGTCCGCTCATGGTTTGATATCTCATGTTCAGTCGCGCCTTTAATAACCGCATCACGCGTAATGATTGATCGTTCCTAGTTTCCGAATGGGTTCTCGTATGCAACATACATGAGCGGTTAGCGACCAGAAATAAACATTCCTTCGATTATCGTTCTCTTATCGGATCGTTCAACGTATTACTGAACATTGGGCTTATCTTGAAAAGAACTCAGGTGTATTGTTCTTATTTAAATTCTTGTCGCGGACATGTGGTCGAAGGTGTTCATGAATTGACCCCGAAAAGTTAAACTCATACTTTTCACGCGGTCCAGCAGTGCGTTCCCGTGACTCTCGACTTTGTACGAACAAGTGTGGGCATGCAATATAGGATGGTCCTCATCCGTTGACGCGTTCGCGAGAGTGAATCGGCGCGGAGCGTGTTTCGGACAATACAGATTATTCTGGGCACGAGGACCGGATGCTGCGAACGGTCGGCAGGACGTGGATTTACACGCCACGCTCAGCTGGAGAGAGATTCTGACCGCTCTCGTTGGTAAGTCGATGTTTGACGAATTCACTAATTAATCTCCCGGACAGAACCTCCAACTTTTTATTGTTCTGATCCGCGCGTTATATTAATCATGAATTTATTGCGAAACGGGATAAAAAGCAGACTGTATCATAAAATCTCTCATTGAACGAATCGTAAATCTCTCATTGAACGAAAAGCTTAGGGAAGCTCGATTAATAACCATTAAGGATTAGATATTGTGAGACCGTTACTGGCATTTTTAAGCTTTTATTGATATATTGTGGTGAAAGAATTGTGCTGAAAATATTGGCTTTGGAAACAATCTTATTATATCGAAATTTCGTTTTACGGATAGTATGGAACATGTAAAATGTAATCTTGAGAAACAAAGTTATTAATCTCTTTCATCGAGATAAGAAAATAGAGAATGTAAAACTCAACTCTGTGCTTTACATAGATAAATGTAAAATATGTAAATACATATATGAATTTATAACACAATTCTGTTCTAACATACACACACACACACACACACACACACACGCGCGCGCGCGCGCGCGCGCGCACACCCACCCATATCTATGTAAAGAATTGCTACAGAATATTTCTGGTTTTCTCTCGTTTAATAATATGCTTTTTCGAGTTCATCCGGCATTAGCCATGAAATAATTGCCGTTCGATTGATTACAGCTGGCACTCAATGTCCTTCATTGTGTGAAATAACCATTTACTGATGAAACGATTATACTTTGACGAGATTTCTTTTTTACTTGAATATCTTTTTTACTTTTTTATACTTTTTTTATACCTTTTTTTTTATGCTATTCGACTAATGGAAACTGGCGCTTTTCACCTGAAATGAAAAGCAAATTTAATGATTACTTTTAAAATTTATTCTATTCAATTCTAAATGCAGAGAAATTACAGAAATGTTTATTTATCGATCTGACAGAAACAAAAATAAGACTGTTATAAATAAAAATGCTAAATACATTGTACTGAAGTAATTATTACATTTAATTAAAATTATTAAAGTTACAAACTCAGCAAATTAGGAATATTAGAGTTAAGTAATTTTTTTCGCTGTAAATCCTTTATTTAATAAATTTGCTGAACTTGTAATAATTTTAATTAAGCGTAATAATTAATTTAATACATTAATATATTAGTGTTTACATCTTCTTCAATATTTATGAATACAAAATTTATTGTTAATTAAATTATAATAAGGATTTAAACAATAAAATTTATTGTTTAAATATTTATTATGAACATACAATAAATTGTAAATTCTCAGATCTAAAATTTTCATGGAAAACCAGAATTTAGATGTATAGCTAGATCGTAAATAATTTCCGAGTAGCCGGCCCTACCGCGTATGTACTTGTGGTTAAACTGATTTGCAATCGAACGAAGTTCATAGTGCGCGTCCTCGTAATTCTGTCCGCGATTGAATGCGCCTGACATTTTAACAACGATCGTAATGGCACGCCACACGCAAGCTTCCGAATCGTTATAGTTAACTACGCTCTGAATTAATTGATGAGCGCAATCGAATCTGACGGCGATTCCGCCCAAGTAAAACCAGTCGAATAGCGTTTAAACGTAATTATGTACCTGTAATATAATAGCCTCTGCGAGTTTGCGGATTCACTTTCAAATATAAACGTCTCAAATCCGGGTCACGTTACCGCTATTATCGAGGATCCGATTAGCGCAGCTCGATTCGACAGCGATGCTTGAATTGAAATTTCGATTTTCATTTTGGTACTCTCGTTCTAGTATTGTTCTTATATTTCCTTCCGTTCGTCGTTCCCTCTTGAGAACAAGGCTTGTGTGGATTGTCTTATTTCTTACGAGAATTACTGGGAGGTAATTTTAAAAATTGCTCAGACTATTATCTGATCCTTGGCAAATCGAGTTAGTCTTCTCGTTCCTACTGGAAGAATACTGGCGGAAGTTTTTGCTACTTTTCAAATGAGCGCCGGCACGCTCAATCTTGTTTACTGACGTTGCGTTTTATCGTATGCCTATGGAGTCTCCAATATCGGAAATGCTTTTCCAACTGTCTTCGATTTTCTACTTCATTTCCAGCACTACGCATAAAGTTTTTTTCTCCCTCCACATTGGATTCTTTCCGCATCCGGCAGACGGTCTTAATCAGGGCGGTATTGAATTTATAAAAGGAATATTCTTAGTTTTTAATCCTTTCAATATTGATTGCATTTAAAAAACAATTTTCTTTAGACTTTCTTTCTTTGCAATTGCAGGAAGTAATTGAAATAGCGTGTACACAATATTTAACGATACAAACACAATAACTTTATTAAGAATTGTCCCTAAAATGGTTTCATGAAATTCTCTGATAGATCACAGTTTGAATTCAGTGGCGGCATCATTTTCGTAATAGCGCACACATCATCGTACGTGTTCATCGTAATGATTTGGCCTCTCACATAATAGTCACGATAGCGACCTGCCATATTGACCCGTAGAACGTGCTTGGATGTATTACACTCCATCACATCTCTCTCTCTCTCTCTCTCCTCTCCTCTTCTCCCCTCCCTCCTCTCTCTCTCTCTCTCTCTCTCTGTCTTTATAATATGTATTACTTGAATATTTATTTTTACGTATTTAGTTTTTGAAGAAAGAAATCAACTTACAATATTTAAAAAAAATTAAAATTAGAATTTTCGTTTGACGTTTACAGAAACTTTATAATGAAAAAATTTACTAAATTTTGATAAATATATAATATTTGTTTGAATAGTACTAACTAAACATTTATTCACAGTAAATAAATTTTTACTCTATAAAAAAATGATACTTGAAATTCAAATGATACTTCAAATTAATGGTTCTTGTACTGATAAATATATATTTACATTAATTGGTATTATTCTTTTTTTCTTTTCTATTGGTATTAAAATTTAATAAATTCTTTTTTCATTCAATGTGGAATATTATGTGCGAATAAAACAATTCTAAGTGAAAAATAATTTATTATTCGATTTCTATCGCAATAAGCAGCTTTTACGATAAAAAGAAACACGATTTTACATCTTGATGTGGTGCGGAATATAAATAGGATTGTAAAATTGTCACGGTTGTCGACTTAAAAATTTTAATGAGCAGGTTTAGTAGTGCATAAACCACGTCTGACTCTGAGTAAAGGCTTAATTGTAGCTTCGCAATGTATACTTGCCAATTATAATGCACAATAAAGTGCGACGTTACTATGAGACAGCAAGAGAAAAGTGCGGAAATCCTGGATCAAGGCAGAGGTAAATTAGATTTTTCCGGTCTGTCGTAAATTCCGAATAATGGAGACACTTATATGCATACCACTAACTAAAACATGATTACTTTTATTATTACTTACTATTGCTTGACTTAAATTATATTTATTACACCTATACTATTACATTACTTAATTATTATTATTATTTATTACTATTATACAGAAAGAAATTTTTCTCATGAAAATTTAGTTACTCATGTGAAGTTGAATCTCGAACTTTTAAACAAACTAATTTTTTATAGCACGTTCGATTGCTATAGTTCATTTGCATATGCACATTTCGAATTTTTTTTTTCCACGCTTTTAAAAAGCTAGCCTCTCAACGAACAATCTATTTAATTAATCTCATTCGGTATATTTTCGTAGGCACGTTCTGAAATAAGTCGATTTTACTGATTTTAAATACCTTCAGTTAAAATAAATTAACAAATAAATAATGTTGGGGGGCCAACTTTACGCTGCAAAACGTACGTCAGGTCTCGAATTCAAAAGAAATAAGTTTGAAATAACATTAAACGATAGATTTTTTTAAATAGATACTTCAGCAAAATTGTTCTGTATTATTACTAAATTTTGAATATACTAATCGTTTCGAATATACTATTATAAATATAAGGACTATTTGCAATCGTTATGCTAATCTTCAATCATAGTTCCACTTTGGAATACCTTTTACTTCTCTGAATTTGCTACGAAAATGTAAATTGACTCTTTGATGCAGTGCGCCAACTTGTTACAATTGTAAGTAAATGCGGCACGCGCGAGAGGGATTCGGGACTCCTGTTACTTTGCCATGGAATAAAAAATATTGCTATTAAGCGACGCGGTTTCCGACATTGTGAGTAACGTTTCCAAGCCGGCGCGCAATTCTTGATGTCGTCGTCGTCGTCGTCGTCGTCGTCGTCGTCGTCGTAGGATTTTCATGCCAGCGGATATGCGCTATGGTCGTACACGCGCTTTGCATATCAAGTCTTGACTTGTGTGTATCAAGTTACTTTACCCTTTGTGCATCACAGTCGACCCGGCACCAGATTCATCCATCTCCTCTGCTCTTCCTCGCGTATGCACACGTGCCACATATACGTATGTCCGATCGTTCTGCTCGTCGCCCCATTCCCATCGTTCGAGATTTTACGAGTTGATGCTTGCCCGGTAACCGTGTGATTACATGCTCGCGTTTCCCGAATGCCGTATGCGTGCCGTGCATTCTCAAATACGTGACGTTTTCGCGACATGTAAGATTGCCAGCGAAATCGCTTTCTCGCAACAAATGCTTGAAAATAGTTGCAACACTTTTACGAATTTATTCTTATCTCTCAAAAGGAGATTAGTAGAGATAATAAATATCGAGAAATGTTAAAATAAATATTGGCATATATTTAATGATTATATTTCTTGTTGTGCTTATTTATATCCATCAGCTCTATTGTATTTTACAGAACAATTCAAACATCTTTTTTTTTAATCATTGTTAAACGTTTAATTTTATTGCCTTACGTCTATAAGGAGACGTACGTAGGAGTTACTCATGAAATATAAACCGTCAGCTATTCTAACATCGAGAAGATGATAGAATGCACTGGGTAATAGTGTGTCAGTTTCCGTTTTATACGTGACAGAAAACGAGCACATTCTAGCTGTGATCTAGCGAGGATTCCACGGGCTCCATGCGACCCTTCTCAAGAGAAATATCTACGTTTTGTATCACCGCATTCCATACGATCTCCAGAAACGATTTCCATCGAGTTTGATGAATGCACTTCCGTCACGAGACATTTAATTATTCGCATCGAACGAGCAAAGTGTAAACACTCCTTAGCAAATTTGCAGTGCTAGCAAATTAACTACTCTCTAAATTAACCACTTGATTTATTCCCGTAGCGTGCAATTATCAATCATGCATTGTCATTGTGTTGTGAAAGTTGAATTAAACATGCGAGAAGATTGATAAAAAAAAAGAGATTCTTTACGGGAAAACTCATGCGCAATTAAACATTTCGTTCATCATGCTTAATTAAGTTGCACATCACCGAATGCTATTAAGCACTCTTGTCTTCCGCGAGTTGTATACGTGTCGCGTACAGCGTACTGATGCATACATTACTCTGAATACCACGTGATTCGCGAGGAAAAGGAGATCCTTGTTGTTACCTGATGACGGAATTGGCACGGGTGAAGACATTCTCACTCCTCGCACGCACAGTACAAATCCATTTATCGGAGTGGCCGTAATTATTCGCAGGAAATTGAACCATAACGATATTACTGTAAGTGACGTTCGCAAGAATGCTATATATGCGCGATAAAAACGAGATCGTATTAATTCGACGTTTATACGAAGACAGTGTGGCGACGTAAGTAGGAGGGCAGATGGAGAACGGGAGCTAGCCGACTTAATTAAGAGACGTGCGTCCCTTAATTAACTAGTTAGCGTACACGATAAGGTATCGCATGCCGACTCGCCAACGCTCGTCGTAGATGTTATCGGGAAACGCTCCTGTTTGAATTCCGTTCGCTGTATGAATTAGACGGAATCGCGATTCGAAACGTGATCCTGTACACGCGGGGGACTTCTCCGAAAGCCGCGGTATTAAACCGGCATCATCGTGTTGAACTTTCTAGTTAACCGTCTGCGCCTGCAGAGATCGCGGTCGCTTGCTCGCTCGCACACGTACGGAGATTACCGTACAAATTTCATTCGTGCAAATTACATTTCTCAGGCAAACGAATATTTTGCTGGAGCGCAGTACAACGGAGTGGTCTTGCGAACTCGGTCGTACTGTCATGTAACGCGATGCTTGTGTAAGCTCTACATCTCTCTCTCTCTCTCTCTCTCTCTCTCTCTCTCAGTATCCTGCCTATCTCTATCATTAAGATTGATATCTTTAATTCAATTGAAAAGCTTCAGTTATCTTGCATAAGATGTTATCTTTGCGAGTCTGGTCGCGCTCATCTTGACGATGATGCTTATTAATGTTATATTACGAGAAACTGCAAATTGCAGATATATATCAATCTGATATTTTAATCTGAATGCCATAGTCTACAGGACGTTTCAATTCGAATAGGGAAGGGGCTCTTGCTCTTCCTCTCTCAAACGTAGATGTATTATAGTAAACAAGATATTCTACAAGGAGCTGATACTCGAGCTAATAAGAAAATGTACTATTTTATTTAAAAAAAATTTCTTTCTAAATCTGAATCAGGATAATCACTGATATCAGTGCCAAATATGCCACTGGTAATCAGTGAATTAAACGTGAGATTTCTAACCTAGCTAATCTTTGTTATGTGATCTAATTGAACTTGTGTTTTAGTGCTTAAATTCAATAAATATGATATTGGAAGATTGACATGCAAATATCAGTATTTTAGTTATATAATGCTTTTTTAGTTAAACTTCACTGATTATCAGTGTCAAGTATATATCACTGGGTAATAAAATAGTGACGATTCCCTGATTCAAATTTAGAGAGTAATTTCTCAGAAATAAAAAAGCTCAATCTTTCATGCTCGTATTGAAATTGAAAAGAAATAGCCATTCCCATACATGATCCATATTTTTCGCATACGTGACAATATGCCGATTTATCGAATGCGTTCGCACGAGGTAATAAACACAATAGTGAGCCGTCGCACGCGAGAATCGTTTATTCGCGCGTACGATATCATTAATCGCCGTTACACGGGATCCCTTACGCGCAAAATTGCAGTGCGAGGTATACATGACTCGATAACAGCCGATGAAAAATCGTGCATTAATTCCAGCCTATTTATTACATTAGAAACACTCGCTGTTATCCGACACTTATTTTTCATTCTGTCATCGTTAGCTGCAACAACCACGGCTGTTGCGAGCTATTAATCTTTTTTCCCCTCTCACCTTCCCCTTCTCATTCTCCACGTTGCCCCCACAGTGTGTCTTACGCCTCTCCTCGTTTCCCCATATGTGGTCCATCCCTCTGATGTAATTATAATGGATTGAGATGCGGTACCCTGTACGAGAAGTGATATCGAATATTCCATTCGTTCGTATCACCTTGCACCGCTACGAGGTGGAAACATCAGGTTGCCCTTGTGAATTCGTTTCTCTCTCGGAGAAGCGCTCGCGTCAGATAATTCCGACGGCAGACATTCGTCAGTGTCATCCTCGAAAAGAAGGAGCGTCCGCAGTACGTGGAGGAGAGATTTTTTTTTTTAGATTCGCCTGGAAGATTCGCGGCAAAAAATTTGTCAACTAAATCCTGAAGAACTGGATTTGACAAAGAAGTAACTACATCTCGGTCCGTCCAAAACATATTATCGTATTTTATATCACTCACAAAATGAGATGGAAACAGAACGTATCGTTTCTCGTTACACTATTTTATTGATTTTATTTTTATAATATATTTTTTATAATATGTTTACAATCTATATATATTATATATTATCTATATGTATATCTATATATATAATATATTTTTATAATATGTTTACAATCTTATTACACTGTAAAAGAATCTAATAGCTATTAAATATTGAATGAAATAATAGATGTTCATGATAATAAGTGATCAATATAATAAAAAATAATTTATTAATATATCTAAATATTTAGTTTTGTACTACCAATATAATAATACAATCAACATTTGGTAATAATTATTAAATATTTAGAAGAATATATATATATTTTTTTTTTGCTTATATTAACCAAACACTTGACTAAAATTATTTCACTCAACATTTGATAACTGTTACCAGATTCTTTTTTTCCAGTTTTCATAGGATGGTATCATTTTAATTTTAATGCAATTGTAGAAAGAAGTATACCGTTTTTTTATTATTAGCGAGATTTTAATAATCGCAAAACCAACTTTAATAAATCCTTTACGTTGGTTTTATTCGCGAGAGACGAACAACGAAAAACGAAAAACACTCTTTCTTTGCCAGTTCGCGACACGTTTGTTCCCAGTTTGCCTATGTGTCTGGTCGCCTCGGGCAAGTGATATTATATGTCGCTTGTTTGGAGTGAAAATTTTGAGTGCCGATTTTATGGGCAGCCTGTAACCTGAAGCACGAATTTACTTCGAATGGTTGTCTGAATGATCTTCTAATGTACGCGTAAATTTCCGTACAATAATATATGCTGATCGTACATTTAAAAATTGATGTTTGTGTCAAAAGGATTTATCCGCAAATCGTAACACATTAATTTATGGATATACGTCTTCTTCTTATGCAAATGATTAGAAAAGATTGTAGTTGTAAAGCCCGCGAAAAATACTCATTAACGCACGGATGATTGCCGCGCGAGTATGTGTGCTTTCCGAGTGATGGAGTAAATACGATGTAGATGTTCTTTTGATGCCAAGAGCAAAAAGATGAGAAATTCTCAGAGAGCTGCGATGAAAGAAATTAACGAAGTGTATACTCAGAGAATGTGCCAGCCATTTAAGATACTACTACCATTCCTTTGAATAGTTTAGTTTGAAGAAAGTGCTGCACAGAATATCATTTAATAAATTTCATTCAAAAATTTCCTTCTGATATAAATACTATAAGTACTAAATAATAAGTCTACTATTTGTATGCTAGATTATTGAGATGATTATGATAAAGATCTGCTGTAAACATCGCAACAAGATGCGAATCATTAGATGCCAACAGTTTTACAATGAAATGCATGTATTTCATCGGAAAAATCGGAATATCGATCTTATCAGATACCTGAATTATTTCGTCTATCAGCTTCAATAATTATTGCATCCGATTGTTCGCTGCTCTCGAAATTCGCGAAATATTAAAAACAACGAGCTTGGCTTCGATGGTCCGTTCAGCCGATCGAGACATTTCTCGTGAAAATGGGGAGAACTCGTGAACGCGATTAAAAGGAAAGACACGAAACCGCCAACAGCCGCTCTAATTGAGAAAAATAAATTAAAAGCCAGGTGTGCGTGGTTAGAATGAAATATCTATAGATAGCCGCAGCGTGGACGTGCAACTTTACTCGAGTTGTAGTAACGATGTGAGCAGAGTAACGTTTTCGATGATTGTCATACCGCGTCTATTAATTAATTTTTCGTAGGTCGTATTATTTCGTGGGTCCAATTAAGCTGAGATGGTTGCGAGTTTAATCTCCACTTGATCTTACGCTTCTTTGCTTAAATTAATGCTCGGCCTTGAAGAAAAGAGCTCCGATGAGAGAAGTGTCGGAGAATAGAGAAGAAACGGGTAAAATGGCACGGCCACACGGTCTGCCTCGAAGCACGCTGCTGCCTCGTATCACGATGCGGCCACGTGCAAATGAGCTTTTAATGCCCGCAGCTCGCTGGTAAATAATAATTTAATCGCGCGCCGTACATCACTGCTTTTTTTTTCGACCGCCAGACGGCTGAAATAATCTCGTAATTCAGCTTCCGGCTAAAAATACGATCGTAACATTACACATGCTTTTAAACAGATACTAACAACATTTCGACCATCTGGAAATTTACTTTGTTTTCTCCATCGAGCATCTTAAGCATTGATAATATTTGAGATCCATTAGATACATAAACATTATTATATACATAAATGCATTACGTAACATCTTCGATATATCTTGAAGAATAGATCGTGCGAGAAAAATATGACAGAAAACTCCTAAAGATCAAAAGCCATTTTATATTATCACTGTGTTTCTTTCTCACGTACCAATGAATAGAGAAGCTAAAATGAAAGAAGACGAAAGAACCCCAGAGGATCAGTCGATCTTACCAACACGTCCACGTAGCAGCAAGTGATAGTACACTTGTTACGGACGACGTCAGCGTAACTTTCTGTTCATAAATTTAACAGTATTGCGAACATCGTTTCTCTTTACCTTAAGCAACGACACGAAATATCCGATGGTGTGAATACTGTAGGTAAATAAATAGGGATTGCGCTTTGTATCGATTATATATTTATTTTGGACGAGATTATCGAACGTTCAGCTTTGCTAGAAGCAATTTATAAAAAGATCATAAACTGTAGAGAGCGATAAATTATTTATTTGGAATATCTTTTATTCTTAATCCAACCAATTACGGTATATCATTATTATTACTGTGTTATAAATGCTTGGAAAAAACATGGATAACAGAGGAAAGAAACTCGCATTTTTTCATTTAAATAAAACCATTCGCTAGATATCTCACCGGATCCAACTGTGCTTTTCGTCGGCAGGTTTCGCTTTGTAGCCGCATTGTTCATTTATCACACAAAGTATTCCGCTGATTCGTCGTTTTGCACGCGACGCTGGAATACACCTTTTCAATCTCACCGTTGTCAGAACGGCATCGGACTTGCGACCGACGTTCCGTAAATTTTTTTGTTCTTTGTGTCAAAATTTCAACCTCAATTTCATACGTCTGGGAATAAAACTTAAAACGATAATCATCGGAATTTCGTGCCATAAATTCCCTCACTCGCGTTTTCCGCAGTTTATGGTTCGCATTAATAGCGGTACTCTCTCTCTCTCTCTCTCTCTCTCCTCCCCCCTCCCTCCCTCCCGCCCCTCTCTATCTCTCCTGTAGCATTTTAACTTCTCTAAAAATTCCTCTCGTCGAGACATTTCGTTGTCCTCGGGCATCTCGGAGCTCGTCGGGGATCGAAGATCGAGGCACGTATTCGAGAAAGAGTGTATTCCTCGTTCCGGCGCACTCATCCCGGGATCCGGAACTTTTTGCAACGAACGGCGAACGATAATGGCGCGCACCTCTCAATAACCTGACACGACGACCTTCCCTTCTTCCTGCCAGCTTACTATCCTGCCTTGCGTTTCTTCCTTCCTCGGCTGCATTCTCGTCTCCGGCATCGTATCTGGAGTCAATTTCGCCTCTTCTCCGAGTCGTGTGATTTTCCCGATCAGTTCCGCTACCGCGAACAACGGTTGTGCTGCAGGCCGGAAGAGGAAAAAAAAAATCGGACCCGACGCGAGAGATTGAACTGTCGTGTAAATCTCTCGCAAGATTTGCACAGATAATCGAGACATCGTATATGATATAGATAAGTCTGGGTATAGGGTAACTCCGGTATATACGCCACATCTATCAAAAAAACTTAATTTATTAAGTATTATTTATTATGTTTAAAGTAAACGAATTATATCAGTAAAAACTTTATACTGTCTACTATTATAAAAAAAATATTAGAAATCCAAAATATTTATATTCGTTTTTCGTATTAAAAAATGAACTTTTTTAAACCCTTGCATTTTTGT
>Ga0157363_1001829_pt1 | contig 18185 bp, 10 predicted proteins | sample AttsexASBM1_FD_111477 | JGI IMG/M metagenome (GOLD analysis project Ga0157363, IMG submission 111477) | Fungus gardens microbial communities from leaf cutter ant in Ribeirão Preto, State of São Paulo, Brazil - Atta sexdens ASBM1 | ecosystem: Host-associated > Fungi > Mycelium > Unclassified ... | reverse complement strand
TTAATAATGCAATGGAAGCATTTTTTTTGTATTAAAAACAGATTCAATGGATTAAACTCCTCTTTATTGTAAAAAGTGTAGTGTTTAAAATGTTTGCGTTTAAAATAACTTTGCAAAACAAAGATGTTTAATAATAAAAGATATTTTAATTTTAACTGTTTTACTGTTTTAAATCCAAACACTTAGGTGAGTCATTCCATCTTTCGATAAACTTTAGCTCATTGTCTTACTTTCTTAGAACCATAACATAACATATAGTTGCATAACCATAACATAAAGTCGCTGGACTCATAAACATCTTATGTAAATCAATGTAGCATTTTTTCGAATGTTCATTCTAGCAGCCTTACTATGCAGCTTATGTCATTTTGTGATGACCTTTATTCTCTTATGCTTTTACTCTTTTTGTTTATCCAATAGATAAATTACCACATTGTTTAACTGAAGATGGGACACTAACTCATAATGTTTTGTTTATTGAAAAAGTTTAAAACTAAAACATCTTTAAGTATTTAAAAAAGGAGACAAGGATAAAACATTTTAATATCTTAAAATTAAATATTTCTCTTTTGAGTGTCATCATTCTATTACATATCTGTATTTATTTGAGTATCGATCAATTAGAGTGCGCAATTTGTGCAGTTGTACAATAATAAACCTAGTAAAGTGTTATCGAAGTCACCACGGAGAATGATAAATATTTAATCTTGCAGAATATCGATACATTATTGGCTATCAAATATTTTACATGTCATGGTGCACGATAACGTCGCATTTATAAGTTACATTAAAACTGGCGATAATAGAATCATCCAGATATTACTATTTAAATACTATTTAAGTATTAAGTATTTAACTAGATATTAATATTTTAATTCTATGTATATGTAGAGAAACATTTTTATTAAATTTACTTTATCAAATTAGAATGATAACATTGAGTTTGAGGATCAAAGTATTATATATTTGAGATATATTTCCTTTATCAGAAACTGGAACCTTTAAAAGTACCATCGATATTTTGATTGTGATGGTATATAAATTTAAATCTTTTATTTTATTTTTCATTAAAAAATAAATAAAATGTTCGACTCATTGTTAAAGCTTTGACAAGTATACTAGAATTTTTTCAGATTTTTATATAATCCGGAACAATTTGCTCCATTTCACGAAGACTCTTATTGCTGACGAAAGAATTAAAATTCGTATTACCAGCGGAGGGTTATGAGTGGCGTATAAGCGTATTATTATTCTTGATATAGTCTAAGTCGGATTTGTATTCATTGTCGCAATATTTTACATCGTAAAACTGAGTTCGAGTGACAGGAAAGTTTACTGTAGTAAGTTAAAGGTCCTTTACATAGAGAATTCCCTTTGATAAGAACTCACGACATCGTCGCATCGATTTCTCAAAGTATTGCCAAGGGCCGACCACAAGGTTAGCGAGTTTCGTCAGAGAGGTTCACCAGGATTGACCCTTCGAAGATCAAAGGAAACCTCAAATCGATGGGGTTGCCTCGATTCAATTTATCCTTACTGATTTTATCGCTACCGGCAGGTTCCCTTTTCTTTCTAGGAATAGGTACACACCTTTCATTCGTTATTGAAGCCGCGCGGAGATCAGCGATTTTCGGCGATTGTATGATGACTCAAAAAAGAGAATCGCCGGTAACCTCTCATTCCTGAGATCGGAAGGAGCCAATTATCGGCTGGATTAAGTTAATTTTGTTATTCTTTTTCAAATAAAAAAATACCAATAATTTCGAATATTATTGCTTTGTGATATTATTCTATAATATTAAATAAGATAGAAAGAAAATTTATGATAGCGGATTTAAATCAGCAAAACGCAAATTAAAAAAGAAGTTATGATAATGATCCTGTAAAACTGCGAAAGATCCAACATTCGTAGCAAGAAAAGAGGGTTGCTGGTTACGGCGACGTTGCGCGATTAAATATTTGTAGAATCGTCCCTTAGAGTTCGCGACCGTCGACAAGAGAGGATGCGGAGCATTTATAAATCTGTGAAGTCGGGAATTAACGACCGCGACAACCGAACTGTGCCATTGTCTTGAGAAAACTTCGAGTCAGATCGACGGAACTTTTCTCAGATGGCGAAAGGGCGTGCCCGTTCATAGGACGTCTGTCGGCAGTTAGCAAAGTATGGCACGCTCGGGGGAGCGCCCGATATGATTTCACGCAATTTCAGGGACAGAGGAACATTGTGAACCTTGGTGGAGTGACTGCAAGGGCGGAGGGACGAGGGAAAGAGTATAGGAGGGAGAGGAAGGGGACAAAGGGGCTCTGAGTAGAGCGATTAGCACGGCCCATTGCGCGATGCTAGTGGCACACAACAGCGACCCTGTTCAACTTGGACCGTTTCCAACTATCCAGGACTATCCTTTATACTGACAGGATCGTCCTGAGTACAATTGGTGGCACATAGCTTGGGTAAAAGTCTTTTCGTTAAAGTTACATCGTATACGTGGCGCCATATCACTGAAAAGCAAGAACATATTATTTACGCAAAGCATTATTTGATATTGAATTTTTTACATTAAGAAAAAAACAATTTAGAATTCTCAGCAATAAAAGAATGATAAGATCCACGATTTCTGCGATATCAGAAATCGTGCAGAAGCAGCGAAAAATAACAGCGAGTTTTTGGATTCCTCTGGAATCGAAATGCGAGAGGTCAGGATTTTTATTTTTTATCGCGCGAGAGTTGCTCGTCCGTGGCAGGAATTTTTCATTGAGAGGCACACTGGACGACGCAGGAGGGAGGAAGAAGCAACGACGAGTGGAACAGGGTGATGGAGACGAGGTGCACTTAGCAGACGGAACGACCGATGGGGCAAGAGGAGTGATTCGACAGCAAGAGTAAAGTACAGAAGAAAGAACCCTCGAAGGGAGGAATGAAATGGGATGGGAACAAATGGCGCGTAGGGTGGTTGCAAAACAGGCAGAAATTGCACGCGGCTCTTTTCCGCGGTACGTCCTCGCTTGGAGAAGTCCTTCGCTCAGCGAGTGCCCGATGTGCCTTAACCTTCGCTCGAATCAGCCGTCGAATTAATACCTGCTATCTCCGACACAGTTAGAGCATATCGCACTCGATTACCACGCATTCGACATTGATTTATAACGCGGATGCGATATCGCTGTTGTCTACACGCCGGTAATCGATTCGCGAGTTTCCTAAACTGACAATATACTACTATGGATCCGCCGCTGAACTTTTTTTGCACTCACAGTACTGTGAGATTTGGTGATTTTGATCAATTCTCTGCTGGTAAAGTTAACTGGTGCACGAATGGGATTTATGCACTCCTCCTGTAAACCTTACAAATCCCAATGCATTTATTGCAAAAATTATCTCGAAACAAATCTATATTATTGTAGTTGTACTTATCATCTATAAATATATTATATGAGTGATTATTTCAGACGATAAAGTGTATCGACGAGTGTGAAGAACGTGACCGTACTTAGGTCATGAGTAATTGAAGAAATAGTCGATAGATCACTGAAACCTCATCAAATTAATTAAGAACAGTCAAAAGCTATACAATCTGCTAATGGTAGAAAGACGAATTTGATCAACATGAATTCGAATTGGCGACTCTTGGTGCTTATATTTCTCGCTATATTTACAGCTGGGTGAATCGAGTCTTTCACGGTATATTCCCCTTGCAGCGAACGTTTTCCATCTCAAAAGAAGGGACGGAATTTCAGACGATCATTGTTTCGTGGCCTCACGGCATTTACTCCCGAAAAATACTTAATGCTTCTCACGACTTCTTTAATACATATACAAGACTATTCTTCGTAAAATAATTAAAAATATTTTGCAACACTCTTCTATATTAACGAGATTATCCAGCGCGTTAGCATTCTACGTTTTCTTATAAAATAATGATTATGACATATGAACGACGATAGATAACAAAATGCCTCCATTTAATAGCGATTAAAGGAAGCGGATAAACGCGCACGACGCATAGTCCAATATCCGTTTAAAGGAGGATAATCGATTGATCGCTATCCTCTACATGCGGAAGCAAATACCTACGGGAGCGTTATTACCTTTGATGTATCACATATTACATACACGCATATTGATCCACTTGACCTTTCGCTAGAGAATAATGTAGTAAATTGGACGTGTCTTTATCGTGTATTCAATGAGTCGAATCCATTTCTCATTAGAATAGGTACATATTTTATATGAAAGTTTTAACAACATATAAAGTTCTATAGAATTTGCCTGGCAAAAGAAACAATTCTCTTTGTCAAATAAACGATTACATGCCTTAATTTATTTAGTTTATTGCTAAGTTATACAATAAAATTTTTTTATGCGTATTTAACTTTTAGAGAATGAAAAGCCGATTTATCGGCTTTTAATGATTCAAGTAAATTTTATGTGTGATTAATGTGTTATTTTAAAAACATTCTATTTTCGCGAAAAAACCTCATTTATCTATTACGCGTATCATAAATCTTTTCATGCTGTATCGTATTTCGAAGTTTACATGTAAAAAAAGATTTCTAAATTTTAATAAATTATATCATTTTTTGTCATAATTTTATTGATACACATATTTCTTTAATTGTATTATATTGATATTTATATTATACAATATGCTGTGTTAATAATCTGTATTTTTTGCCTCTCAGTCTTGAAAACTTTCATATAAAACATATATTTTATATCATATATACATATATATATATATTCCATTAAAAGATGTAAAAATAATTATTTCAATAAAATATTTCAGCAATATAGTTTGAAGATAAAAAAAATTTTCTTTACCTTTAAAGGAAAACCGATATATTGGTTTTGGAATGATTTCAGCTTTTTTATAGATAGCATATATCTTAAAATTTTTAATTGAAAACTATAAAAATAGAAAACCATCCCGTTCTCTGTAGATTAATGGAATAATAATAATAATCCTTTCGTCACGTTGTAGATTTTACGTAACGCTCACGATAGTTAATTTAAAGAATAATGTAAAAGTAGTTTAATACTTCGCTTCATCCACAATTTCCGTACTTAAAAATATCGGAGATTTTCTTGAATCCATCGCCATTTAACGAGTTGACACTTTTTACCCTCCATGAACCGGTCGAGTAACTTCATTGCTATAATTTCCCTCTTAGTCGATTACGGCCCTTCGACCCTACGGTGTCGCAAACTGTCATGAAGGCGTTTCAGGATGTCGGATGATAGATCGGGTTGCGATCGCTATCGAAAACAAGATCGTCATCCTTTTTCTCTTGCCTATCTGCTGGACCCTGCGAAACGCACAGGCACACCCTAAAATCTCGCCTATCGCGTCCACTAGCCCCATTATTACAGCACCAACGGTGGAATGTAATTTCCGGCGCGTCAACGAGGATCCAGATCGGTCCTTGTCGCTTGTCTCTCGTGGAACGCCGCTGTCGACGAATCCTCGTAATCATTGTAATCGATATTATTCAAGATTTACTATCGTATAAAATTACCGCAATTTATCATTTTTTTTACAATATACAACATTTACAATATAATTAAAATTTTATAATAGTTTTCTATTATTTTTTTCATTATTTTAATGTTTTGCTAAATAAAAGCACTTTCGAAATAAATTATTTAATGTGGCTTGATATCTCCATTATAAATTTACTTCATTTCTATTATTTTCCATTATCTTGATGCTTTACTCATATTATAATAAAACACTTTCGAAGTAAATTATTTATTGTGACTTGATATATATCTTCATTATAAATTTACTCCATTAGAATATTTTTTAAAATATAATATAAATGTAATTGTATAATAATTGCAGTGAGTAAAAAATAAAAATTGAAATTTTTTTTATCATTATCTATTTTTTGTATAATATAATATACATTAATTATAAAAATTAAATACAAAGTTATTAAATATTTCGTTTAATTCATTGTATTTTTATTTATATCAAAATGGTACAAATACCATTATTAATTACAAAAGTATACAAATGTTTAAATTATCAGAAATTTGCTTTATGGCTTTATGACTTTATACTGTGTAAATACATATGCTGTAATGTTACGACAATGATGCGACATGACAAGCAAGTATCAAAGCATTTTACGTTGGATCGCATATTTATGCACTCCGCATATTTATGAACACGATGACTCGATGCGAAAACGGCGACGAAGTACTGTTTTGTAAACGGCGACAATTTGTCACATGCGCTTTTGGCAAAACAGTCTGGAACGTGTCATAACGTTGAACGCAGTTACCTGGCTATGACGCCTTTGGGGATGGTTCGCCGGGGACGACATCGCGTTATCGAGGGCAACGAGAGGCTGCTATTAATCACTCCTTGTTTGTTAAGCGGCGTACACACCTGCTTCCGTAATATCCTGCCTGCAGTGTATAACCAGGCAACCCTCTGCACCGAGAAACGTACGCTTTCAAGGGTATCCCGGCTCGGTAGTACTCATACACATGCCCGTCTACAAGACCGAAAGTTTCGACAAAGCCGTATGCAGAGGCACTTGCTTGTATCAGGGAACGTGAGGACATTGTCGCTCATTCGGTGCTCGATCGCTCTACAAGCTGTCGTTCATCGACTACGACGATGACGACGCTAGTTCTGATGCAGCGATACTACCATTATCTTTTCAGCAAATTGATTAACGTACTTGGCTTCATGCCGGTATCTGTTCACCAGAGACTAGCGAGCAGCCTAGAGGTGTTTGCAAAATAGATTCACGATGGACCAAAATGGATTATTGCAAAAATCTCGAATCGACTCTATATTCCACAATCGCATTGCGAATTCATGTTGGATTGCACAAAACTTAATTCACACGTGCGCCTTTTAGATTACCTGCCGTCTGCAGGTAGAATAACCATCTTACGCACATTCCTTGGGAAACAAGAAGGTAACAGGCTCAAGTCCGCCGTACAATCACATACAAGTTTTAGTATATCAGACTCCCACGAGTATCCGTGCAACGAGCGAAAGCAGGCTCTCGAAATTCCAATGGTCCTCCGGGAAATTTCCTAACATCTTGGTGGTCCAATTCGCCTTTACGTAAAGCTCAGGCAAACGCTCTCACCTTTGGCTCAGTCCAAATAACGATGCATTTTTTATTTTATCGCACGTATTCGGCTACAATTCACAACCTTGCCCGCAATATACCAAAACAGACAATTAGAGTGCTGTTGCTCGCGGAAAAGTCAGGGGAAAACATTTCCAGCACGCAACATCAAAAATAGCACCGCGAGGAAAAAAATAAACGAGAAACGAAAGCTACTAGAAATCCTATTATGCCGCAATGATTATTTTATAAATTTCCATTTCCTTTTATAAAGGCCGTATATGGTAATTTAAGCATCAGTGATCTCGTTAAAACGACTCTTTGAGCGACAGAGCTCATCGTTCATCCGAATGAATAATAATCCGGTACCACGTTGTAAAGAGTATCCAATTATAAATAAAGAAATGGAAATCTTACGAATAAGGGAACTGCAAGACGCATTCGAAATTAGTGCTAGAAAAGCACTAAGAAATTCGAACTGAAGCATCGGTAGACGACAAAGAACAAGTTACCGGCATTATAGTTCTTACTTATCGGAGCTTTACACAAGAACGCGTTCATCAAGATTTCCATAGGAGACCTACAAATTCTACTCTGGTACGCTAATGCTAATTGACGTCCCGGTGACGATTCCTGGAATGACATTCGTCGAGCACTTCTTTTGTCATTCTGTTTGTGCTTTATAAATGCGTTATAAGATCTACATGCATAGTAAATTAACTTTTCTGTCAATGCATGGCTACTCATATTGAATTTTAAACAATAAACAATTATAAATTGAAATTAAATCAACGAATAAATCAATAGAAATAATAGAAATAATTCTATTTTCGATCAAAACGAATCTTAGTGCATAACAATACTAAATGCAAATATTTGCAAATATATTATTACAGTTTTAAACTGCACGCCAATAAATTTCAAGTTCAATTTATTGAACTTGAAACGCAATCTCAAACTGAAGCTGAAATTAATATATCAAATTAAATTAATTGTATCATTGTAATAAAGAAGTTAATAAACATCTTAAAAACCTGTAAATTTTGTTATAAAAAATATCAGACAAAATTTGAACTCTTGATTTTCTGGGATAACCGTAATATGTTAATAAACATTTTTTATTTTTACATTTACATTTTAACGGAAACCTTGGAAAATGTGGTAATGAAAAGTTGAAAGGTTAATGCTGGAAAGATTAATGCCTTTTTAATCATTCTTAATAATTGCAAGACTGTAAAATATTATTTCGTTATGAGACGAAATAAATAGTACACTTCATTTCTTATAAAGACATTATATACTGTTAAAGATCTTATTCGTCGGTGAAGTTATTATAATCACATAAGCTGATATTCTCGTGTGTCATTAGCCTCTCGTGTTCGCTAAAGCGTTTTTTCACGATGCCGATCCGTAGACAACAGCACGATTCAGTCGAAACGATATGCTATCGTTCTACAAGCACCATTATCTCATCGCTCTCGACGTTCGTTTATCAAACGATGCCGTACTTTATGTATCAGCCTATGTCTCATTCAGTTCGGAGAATCTTCCGACATACATCGCACACACGCGCGCTCACGTATTAATGTAGTCGTAAAAATCATACGCGCGCTCGGTCGGATACGCTCTTTGAAGGTCTGCATTACGAGCGATTCACGCCAGCGCCAGCGCGGCGTACGGGATGTTCATGTCAAGAGAGATAAATCGTCGTGAACGCTCGTAATTATCAAGGGGCCTCCGTATACGGAGAAAGCGTAAAATATTGTTGCCACGGGCCGGCTCTCATCAACGAGACGTCGATAAATATTAAAAGATCCTAATTGGATTTCACGGCGCTTTATCAGTCACTTAACGTCTTGCGTAGCACAGAGTAAAAGGATTCTAGAAACATACCGCTGGCAGTTAAAGGACGAAGTTACATATTTTTCAAACGCCCTCGCACATTCTGAGCTATTAAAACTATCCAGACATGGGGATAATTAGTTTTACGCGGTCACTACCTCTTATGTCACAAAAAGCGACGCTCGGCTAGCGAGATATTAATTATTTCCGCGTAGTATCACGTCTATTTCAGTTAACCATTATATAATTTAACGTATAATTGTATTAATATAAATATATTATTAATAATTCAATATAAAATTATATCATATATCGTATACATTTTACGTTTAATAATATAATTTCATATAAAGTTATATCATATTTAATATCATATTGCTGGTGTTCTCAATTGTCATTGAGAATTGTATTTTTCTATGTTTAACTTTAAAGTTTCGAGTTCTGAACTTTATAACTATTGATCGAGATAAACGATAAACGAATGCTTTTATTGAAAATACAAAAGATTTTGCAACGAGGAACTTGGACTACAGTAAGATAATATATCGATGAACGATCTCGATAACGCTTTTGAACTGAAGACAATACACGTCAAGCAGTGAGAAGTAGAAGAAAGGAGAAATCGCACACTTTGATCGGCAGCAGCTGAGATCAGATGATTTACTCGACTTGAAATAACGTTGATAATGTCTGGCTGGAGTTTTTATATCACTCGGCGCCTTGTCGATCAAGAAGCACCATCGTGAAATTTCGTAATATCGATTTACTTTTTTATTCTTGTTATCTTTTTAAACAATAATACTTATTATTTATTGTATAATCTGTGTAATACATAATTATAACAATAGCTTATAAATTTTTTCCATATATTATTTTGTTTTTTTTTATATAACAATAATTTGTGCTTTAAATAATAAAAGTATAAAAAGATAGCAGATGCATACAAGAAGTACTTTATTATCCAGGTAAGCAATCCCAAAATAGCGAAATCAAGAAAGATATCGCCCTTTTCACTTGAAATTTTTTCACCACAAGATGCATTTTTTTATTAACGATAGGTGCACTCGATGCTCGCAGTCCCTAGACACTTGAGATTCATATTCTATGAACGAGATTATCTGGTTCCCAGAAAAGTTCATTCTCCATTCGTGCCCAATAGGCACTGAGTGCCTGCGTACGCACGTTAAGAGGCCCCAAGGTTGGCTCACATTCATCTCGATTTCTATCCTCAATGGTTCATTGTGCCGGCTTTTGTACAATCGCGTTTCCGAATGTCGCCCGTTCTATTTTGATTCACGCAACGCGCCCGGAGGAGACCGGAGAGGATCTCCGAGTTCCATACGATCGAGAACCGTAAGGACGTCGGTTTTGTCAACGGTCGCCTTGCACTTTTTCCACTCTTGTCTTATGCCCCGAGGAAGGGAAAATGAAATTATTATGCTTCGCGGCGCACAGTTTGCCGCTGAGCTATTGTGCGCATTCAATGTATTTTGTCGGATATCAAGCGTTTTTCTCTTTAAGAATAGCAGTATTCTAGACGCAAGGAATTTTCGAAAAAATATTGAAAAAATGGTGTGTGTAATTCTCTGCATGATTCAAATTTATATAAATCATACAAAATCGTAAAATATATTGTGAATCACATAACTACTCGATTCAAATAAGATATTGAATCTTTAAATGAATCTTTAAATGGATATTTAAATGGATCGATTAAAAAAAATGTACAAAGGAATCTGTATGTGTTTGATTTATTCATGAACATTCAAGAAGAATCGAAGTATCTCGTAATTCGAACACCAATAAATACTTCTTCCTATATCTCATTGATATTTTTATGTTCGATTACTTACAGGAAGAGAATCGAGAAGACGTGCAAACATTCCTGGAAGCCACGATGCGGTTTCCGTTATACGAGACAATTGGTAGTAGTTTCTAGAATACCGTGGAAGAGAAGAACGAAGGGAAGAACGTGGATAAGAGAGAATGCGAACGAGAGAAAGGGCATACTGAACGAAGTCGTCGTCGATTGGAAGGTTAAACGCAGTCTCGTTCGACTCCGTCGCACCGACGGCTTTACACGTGTGCGCATTTGTAAATGTGCACAGCCACGTACAAATGCATCTACACCATTCACGTAAGTACGCGGATATGCGTACGTAAACGATGGTACACCCACGCGGAATCCAGTAATACGTACTCGCCTAGGTTGAGAGCTATGCCGAAGGGGGTTGCGAGGCAGCAATAGTAGCACCGGCACGGATGTTGCTGCTGTTTGCAAAGCGGTGTATTATACTGTCAGCCATGTCGGGGATTAGCAAACGCAATACATCGGGCTTCGCGATCGTGCTGCGCATCTGTTCGCCAATCTAGTTTCCCCCCGCGCTACATTCACCAACATACGTCTCTATCTCTCTTCTCTCTCTCGCTCTCTATTCTTCCCTCTTTCTCCGACTTCACTCGACTATGCACTACCTCGTGCCTCTCCTACAAGAGCTGCATCGCAATTGACCCACGTTGCACGTTACGAGCATGCACGATTCGCAAATAACGCGAAAACCGTCGTCGCGCCGAAGGCGACACCCCAGAGTATCGTTGATATATAAACATGACGATTTGCGCGCCCGCGGTATTCATTGCTATAATTTGCACGTTTTATGTCGAATCTTTTGCAATCTACTTACTCTTGTTATAACATACTATAATGACAAACGAATAAATAGTTTATATATACAGTTTATATATATGTATATAATAATATTGAAATGTACTTGTATAGTAATAATTAATATATAAGAAAATACAGTTTAATTTTAAATTTATAAAATTAATTTAAACTTGCTGTTAGTTTTTAAATATTTAGAGATAAGAACGAGATACTCTTGTAATATTATGATAACATTTGATTAAAGGCTATTTTGTTTTTTTGTCAAATGCTAGTATTTGTTAAGAATACAGAGATATTCGATGTTCACGCACGTTCTGCAAATACACGAGCGTAATGTAAATCCTCGTTGTATCAATGCTGTTTACGGGCAAGTTCAACGCGCAAATCTGCGTACTCAAGTCGTTGTTGTTACCCGACAATGTATCCCCTTAATCTTGTGTATTTATGGATTTCTGGCAAAACAGAGGTCACGAACGTGCGAAAAGTGCGACCTTTAGGACATTGATCTGTATGCACATACGATTAAAATGTTGGCAACTATTTATGGCTAGAATTACGCTGTTCTATTTGGCGATGGATTGGCGGAAGAAATGGAGATAAAAAAAAATATCAGAGATAAAAACAAGATAAATAATGCATCATGTATTTCAAGTCTCAACAGATTATTGATAGTGAATATTATTTCTCGAAAAATATTTTGGACCTTTGATAGAAAACGCTTCGCGATCAAACGCGAACTGATTCGTATATGCTGAACGAATCACGAAGTAGCAGGCGTCAAGGGAGTTTGTATAGCGGAAATTCTATCGTAAATAATGCGGAAGTTCGTGACACTTTTACCGCCGTCGACTAGGTGTAATGTGTATATACCTATCGCGTGGCAGGCGGTGCGAAAGTTGCAAAGTTTCGAGCGAATATCGTCGATTAACTCCTTCCGCGTGTATAGTTAGTAGTCTACTAGTTTTCAATAGGGTCGTAAAGCATCACGAGACCATGGCAAATGGCAACTTCCTGTCAATATGTTAAAATAGGGTTTTAACCAAGTTTCGAGGATAAGTTGATACGTTGTAATTACTGTTCTTTATATTTGAGACAAGCTGTCGTTTAGAAATTTCCACATCTCTATATTTAAATTAATTAACAATTTTTCTAGAAAGAAGAATTGATTTTTTTTATCGTAAAATAATCTAAAGCTGTTTTGCTATTATTAGAATCTTGTCTGAATTAAAATACAATTTCGTACTGACAAGCTGTCGCTCAGAAGTTTTAACACCTCTACATATAAATTGGTTAATAATTTTCTTGAGAGGAAAATTAATTTTCTTTACCATAAAATAATTTTGAAGCTGTTTTATTATTATTTCAATCCTGTGTAATTAAGATATAATCTCATATTAATATAATTATATTAACACTGTCAAACAATTTTAAATATTATTAAATATTATTACATAATAACATTTCAATTACGAAAAATTTTCAATATTCTATATATTATTGATATAATAACATTTCCTAACATTTAAAAAATTATTGTAATAATTTCAATCGTTGATAAAAGATTCAGTGACTTCTTTGCAAAAATATACGCATTTCATATTATTAGCGGATTAACTGACGGAGCAGGATATTGGTAACTCATATCAATAAACTCATAAAGTTGATATTTCCTGAAACAAACATGCAGTAATCTAGGAAAAATTTTGACACCATTGCGCGAACGAATTCAAGTTTCGCAAAACGTCCCATGTCGCGAGTTACGATAGATTACGTTTTTTTAAGTCGACGTGCTCATGCCGGACGAAACAATAACGCACGTCGCCGTTGAAATGACAGCGAAAATGAGCCGTCGGCCGTTCCTAAACCCGCCCCCTTGCCCGCAATGCACGTTGCACCGCCATTATCACGAATGACGATGCAGACGCACGTCATTTTATCTCCCGACGCGTCCGGTCCGCTTCTACGTTCTCGCGTGCACACTACTCGTGTGTACATACATGTAGACGAAGCAAAAAAGTGTTTCTCACCTATACCGACTGGCACCAAACCGTTCAGAAGTTTATTTAGCCGTCGACTGACATGAAAATCCTGTCGAGGCTTTTATTATGGACGATGCCGTCAGACTCGGAGAGGAAAAAAAATGTCAATCCATCCGGCAGCTTAATGCAATGCACGAGACCAACAGTACCAACTCGCCCAACATTCGCATTAATTGATTTATTTCACAGCGCGCTGCTGTAGACTTTGTGCTAATCTTCGACGCCACGTCCCGCGTGACCCGACCCATCGCTCACGTTTCTCGTTCATGAGGGCTAGAAAACGCGGAAGGGTTCGTTAACACTGACGATTCATTACGTTTCTAATATAGCGGACTAAATGACGGATTAGCGAAGGAGCGAATTTAAGAGGAAGGGCATTTCGGAAAGATATTTGTCTTGGCTGACTTGCACGTATTTTGTCTAGAGGGAAGATTAGAAGCTTACATGCAAGACCCAGTTACGAGTACGTCGCGAAAGTAATACTCTGCAATATTAGTGACAAAGATTACAAGAAACATTTATCGCGCCATAAACTTTTATTGATACGATAAATGAATCGGTGTCACGTTTCGACCTCGTCTTAAGTAATCATTAAAGATCTATTAAACTTTAACGATTTAATATCTGTCTCTTCCAAACGGAACAAATAAAAAAGGACAGTACGTATCAACAAAGAAAATTAATAAAATAAAGATACCCAGTATGGCCGAAATAATTTCAACTTCGATTTTACAAAATAAAATCTTATCATTTATCAGATTAGATAAATGATATCAATATATACTTAATGAATTGAATTTATCCACTAAATCATGAAATTTGCTTATTTTTTTTATATAAAATATAAAAATATCTCTTTTACGTTTTTTAACAATTTAGTGTAAATACAACCAGTCACGGTTTGTTTTTGGATGCCAATATAATTGCTGTGACATTCTTAATCGTCTCTTATAATTTCAACTATTTGTTCGTAAATTGAACATCAAGGTATCAACACGAACGAATGTATTATGTGTGCATAGAACGCAGGTATTTATCAGCGTTCGATCAACATTCCGCGGAGTGCGTAGATGCGCGAGCAGCGGCGTGTTACGCAATCCAAATCGGGCCACGCTTTATCGGTCGTCAACCGGAAACACGTGAAGCTAAAGGCGACCGCGCGCGGCAACAGGACTCTTCCCCGGCATGTATACACGTCTATCTGAAGCGATCGATAAAATTCCTGAGGATGCTCCAAATGATATTCGCCGTCTATTTTGAACGACGAATCACTGCAATCTAGTAGCGCGTTTATTAAAATGTGGAGTCTCATCTTGAATAAGAATGCCATAATTTTTGCTAACAACGTACTTTTTAAATCATTGGTTACTACAATAAAATTTCCATTTAAAGTATAGATTATAGAAGCTTTTTTTTTAAAAAGAAAATTCATAGATCTCGTGAGTAATCTCAGTTCGATGACAAGAAGACATAACAGAGAATGAAAACAAAAGAAGGAAGTTTGAACATTTCAAGTAGTCCGTGGAAATTCGATACTTTTTACTTTCGTTTCGAATATATGTATGGAGTGAAGTTTGAAGCACGAACTAATAACAGAACTTCGGACATAGGTCAGAGCGATGGTCGAGAGGATAGTGGATAGAAGCGAAAACTCTTGGCATAGAGATAAGTAGGATGCCATATTGATTGCGACTGACTCTCCTGTGGTGGTTGGGAGTTTGAAAGTGAGGAACTAACCACTCCGAGGAAGAAGAAGATAGGGAGAGGCGGCTAGTTAGAATATATGTATGGTAAAAGGAAAGAGGGAGAAAGCTGGAGAAAGAAAGAGACGGATGGTTGGACGGAATGAGCGAACAGAGCTGAAGGTGAAGGGAACTTGGAGGAGAGAGAGAGAGAGAGAGAGAGAGAGGAAAAAGAGATAAAGGAAAGAGAAGGAGATGCACAGACTACGCCGGAGAATTACCGGATCGATATTAAGTTGCAATAGTTCCCGTTTCGACTGCAAGGCGCTCGCGTTTGCACCCTTACAGGTCAACCCCCTGTATACCTGCGGCTGCACCTGGCGACGACCTGACCCCACGACCTGTGACCTCTAGACCGACGCAGATCCGGATTATATCGAGCGATCGAAACCGACCTCCGTTGCTTTCCAATGCTTGCGCAACAGTTCGCGCGCTTCGCTGTGTCGAGACAATTCCGGATTAGACAGTCAAGATGATAAATTGTCAGCAATAAATATTCGTTGCGGATGCATTGATTTATGTACTTTACGAGATCTGTACTGTGGTAACGAACGAAGAAACTCTATGTCTAGTTTTATATATACTAGTTATATATCTAGATTGGTGCTGATGTAATCGGTGTTAAGAACAATTCTTTTTTTAAGCTGATATATACTTATCTTAAGCTGATTATATACGTATAGAATTAAATATCAGATTGCATTCGATTCTATTCTCTTTATTTCTTGACAGTTATATAACAGGCATTCTGAGTGACTATTACATTCCACTGTGCCACATCCAAGTTTTGTGTTTCCTTTTGCGAAAAGTGCGTTATAACTGTGAATTCTAAGCGGTGTATTGCTTATCGATTGACAGCACGCATGAGAAAGTTTAAAATTTCCCAGAAGTTTCTGAACAGAAATTTTTTGATTTCTATGGATTTCAACTATAGTACCAGGATTATTAGCAATGACATAATTCAACATTTATTTTCCAGAAAATAAATTTGAATATTTTGAGTCATTAAAATTTTGCAACATTAATTTTAAAATACAATGTAATGATTGATTATAAAGGAATAAATCTATTTTTTTTCTTCATATTTCCGTTTCTTTTTGCAAGCAACTAAAAAAAAGACAATTTTTTAAATTTTGCCGTTGTTGTAGAAAATGAGCAATAACAAAACATATGACAAAAAATTAAATATATCAAATATTTGCACAAATGTATGCCTGTATTTTCATGTAAAAATCTTTTAATGAAAAACACCATTAATATTCGCAAATAAAAATATTTAATTTTGTATTGCATTAAATAAAATAAATTTCTATTTTTATTGCAATTATACGTGACTTTTTTCATGAAACATAAATTTCTAACTTAAGTGTAAGTATTTAACATAGAATTCCAATAATACGTGAGTGTCTGCATATATCTAGGTGGAACTGCATGGGAAGTACGAGATCACAGGTCAAGGTGCGATATCGCTGAACCTCTGATCCCGAAATGGTAGACCCCACGCAGTGCAATTGGCGATTTTCACTGAATGCTATGGAGATCCGATGGATGACTGGTAACAGATTGTAACAACGCACTGTCGATGTGAAGTTCCATGCCATAATGCACGCATAACGGGAATGTGCTTATCAACTCGCATCATCTGAAGAGCGTACTTTATAGATGAACATTTGCGTGCCATGTTATTTCACTGTTTTGCCTTTCTATCTCCGTTCTTTCTCTTTAAATCCAATAATCACATGTATAAAATTTTATATTATGATAAAAGAAAGTTATATAAATAATTAATAAAATAATTAAATAGACTATTTTAGATTATTTTTTCTCTAAGATTTGTTCTTGATTGTAAACATCATAGTTTTTAAGATTAAGATCAATTTGTTATGCCAACAAAGTACATTAGATGTTGAATAATATTTAATAATCTCACGCTATGCTCTATGTTGTCTTTAACACTCACGTCGCCTGTCACAATCAACGCTTGACTAATGTTCAACGAGTGTCATTTGATATCAACGTGCTCGCAGACAAGCGACCATCTTTCTTCAATCCTTGTTTTTTTCCACTTATGTTTTAATCTCTTCCGCAAGCATGGAGATGTTGAATAAATTTATAACGTTCCGTGCCGCCCAGATGTGAATTATCAACGATTCACCAGCTTACGTAGATGGATCCGGATCAACGAAACTGCACTACGTGGAAGTACCGACGTGGGAAAAAAATTACGGGGAAAACGATCAGAAGAGGTCACTGCTTCCTGGAGGGCTGTTTTCTACCTCGTCGTCGCTTCCTGTGTTTACATTGCGTCGTCCTGACATCTCGTCGGCCCTCAAACGTGGACGCCGCGCTGACAACTTGTCAGTAAGCTTCTTGTAGATGTTTTCTGACGGGGGACACATGGTGCCCGTACGTCGTCGCAGACTAAACTTATATACAGACACACTTCGGCTGCTCTTCCTTCTACTTGCATCCTTCGACTAAACCACCGGTTCGCCGTTTACTCTCGTGTATCTTTTGGCAACGAGAATTTTTCTTAACGGAAATACTTTGAACGATAACTAAACAAGGTCTCTTTCATGGAACCATCTCCAAGATTCAAACATTATTATACTTATATTTTATTAAGATTTATTTTCAGAGACTCTTGTAATTTTATATAATTCTGTAATCACACACGATGAATAAAAATATCTGTTGTAGAGTTGATCGTCATTGCAGAAGTTTATTTAACGTCAAATTTGCATCATAATTTTTACGAGTTTAGTATTATAAATATTGTGATATTTTCCAATTTCTTGGTTTTTT
>Ga0157363_1001828_pt1 | contig 18188 bp, 4 predicted proteins | sample AttsexASBM1_FD_111477 | JGI IMG/M metagenome (GOLD analysis project Ga0157363, IMG submission 111477) | Fungus gardens microbial communities from leaf cutter ant in Ribeirão Preto, State of São Paulo, Brazil - Atta sexdens ASBM1 | ecosystem: Host-associated > Fungi > Mycelium > Unclassified ... | reverse complement strand
CGATAAATCATCGATGTCGATATCGATGATTTTTACATCAATTCGATGTCTAATTGAGGGTCATTTTTTGCTGGGTAACTAACGTAAAGAATAAATGTGACTATATGTTTCTGAAAATTATATATATTAAAATTATACTAAAAAGATATGTTAATTATAGAAAATATAACACATTAAAAATAAGCGAAAATTAAAAACTATATTTGCACACTCAAAATAAAGTTTCACATGAAACTCGTTTATTTATGTAGAACAGAATGTATTCATTGTATAAAATTGCTAATTAATATTAATTTTCCACAAATAAGGCTTTTTCATAAAAAATTTTCTTGTACAAATACTTTTTACACTCACTGTATAACATCAAGTTTCCAGTTTCGCTTTATTTGAAACACATCAGTAACAAGTATAAACAGTTAATACTGATTTCCAAACTGACTTTCAAACTTTGATTATATATTCTCCATTATATTATTCTTTTGATCTTTGATATTATCTATATTCAAACTTAGAGATACCAGAATCCCTTATAATAGAATTTCACATAATAATTAAATTATTTTTTAGAATTATGACTAGAGTCGAAACCTTCAAAAGTGTTTCAGCAAATTTTTCCATAAATTATTTTGTTGAAAAGCTCTGATCTTCAAAGAATTAATCGTCATTTAAATACACGGGGGTATATTGCGGGTGCAATAATAATAATAATGCAAAATGTCATAATATATCTATGTATGTATATATTTTCCTAAAAAAATATTTATATCAGACTTATATATTCAAATTATTGAAATTAACTCAGTTTTATTTTACAATCCGACTATGATCGATCAATACTTCAACGGCTGATCGATTTCCGCGAAGTTACAAAAGTAATATCAACCAAAATTTATACGATGCCATGTAATAAGAATAACGTCGGTTCTTCAGAACAGCGATATTTCCTTGCGAGCGATATTTTCTTCCGCGATATTTTCCTTGGACATCGAATAAAATTCCTCGTCCAATCTCAATTCCCCGAGGCTCGTTTCTTCTATCAACGCAATGCACCACTAGCGCACTGACCAAGTTGGTCAGTCTCTCTGATCGGTTCACGAACTGGTCTGTCTCTAAATCACTTACTGAATAAATCTTTCCTGAGTTTACGGCCAGTACGCGGCATGTTGAAAGGATGGCAACGAACGGTGCGAATTTATGACTAGGTGATACACATTCTGCTATCTAGTCTTCAACAAGAGATTCATCCGTGCACCGCATACGATTTTCTCCGCGTCTAAAATAAGTTTTGACACAACAACATAAGAAATATGTTGCAGTCTGATTTTAACAAAAATTTCAATTAATATATTTATAGCACATTATTTTTATACGGAAAGAATAATTTTAAAGTACTTATCTAAAAATTTTGCTCTGAAAGTTTAGATTTAAAAATTTAAATTTGAAAATAATTTTATTGGACTATTAAAATAATTATGTAGGAATCTCAAGCACGATGAATAATGCTGTAAAAAGTTTTGACATTCTTAACAATTAGTTTGAGAGTTCTACATAATTATTTTGGTGGTCCAATAAAATTATTTTTAGATCTGTATGTAATTAAATTTAGATACAGCAAATCAATCATGTACTATTTTATTTTATGTATTTTATTTCTTTTTAGGAGAATGTGAACATCATTCCATTATTTGTTTCCTATGCCATAAAAAATAATTAAAAAACTGAATTGAAATCTGCTGCATACGTATTTTGTCGCAATAATGATTGAACGTTTATTATTTATTGTCAGTAAACTTAGTGAAGTCCGAAGAACCGTTAATAATAAGTATGACATGTTTACGTTGCTTACGAAGCTCGAAATGTGGCGAAAATACGCTTAGTATCCGATAAAATCTGGATTATCAAATTTATTGGATTATATATTACTGTGTGATTAAAAGTAATAAAAAATAAATAATTATGAACAACAAACACTCTCTCGCAAAAAATACATGTTTAACAGAAACAAACTATTGGGGCAATATTTGTATCTATAACTATCGTTTTTCATTATTTTTTATTTGATTTCACCACACTGAATTTGCTCTTTTTTTTTTATTACAAAATTTTTTTATTACAAACGATTTTGTGATTTCTACATTGTGCGCAAAAATGTGGAATTATAAAAGGAATAAGATAAAAATAATAGTTACCGAGATAATGTACGTATAACTGAAACAAAAATTTATTACACAAATATTTTTGGAATTTCAGGATATGCAGAAAAATGTCCATTAGAGATACAGTTTATAGCTTATTTTATTAGTTTATACCATTATTAGTTTATACCATTATTTTGAAACGTTGGTCAGTTGCAAAATATTGTAATCTACAGTTATTTTCTCAGTACGATTGTGAGACAACCGTTGAATGTGTTTAATATCAAGCAAAATAGCATGCAGGCAAATTTACAGGAATTAAAATACATTCTCATTTCAAGCTTCAAGCTGCATCCTCTATTTTTCTCGTCTAGAAAGGACGATGGCGCACGAGAATTCGGGAACATCGGAAATCAACATGCAGAACAAGCAAGTGGGAGGACATTTCCGTTAAGACTGCGGGCTCAGAGCCAGTATCCGCCGTAAGCTAGCAACCTTCGATCTTTTTTCGGTGTGCATTGTTCGAGCATCCGAGTCTCATTGTTAGTGTTTTTCACGGTACTAGAATGATCTTTTTCGCAAAAAATGTCTGTTGTTACGTGTGAAGATTGAGTGAGTAGAAGAAATCTTTTGTAGAAGATCGTAATATTGCGATAAAAATAAAATTAATATTTAACTCTTCGTTTTTAAATCCTTTTTTTACTATTTATTTAAAATACAAAATATACTAAACAAATGTGACCATTGAATAATTTTCATTTAACGTTCTTTATTACAAAATATAATATTGAAAATGTTTTTTTTAATTAGACATATATCTTTTCATAATAATAAATATTTTCATGCATATACATATATTCGATAGACAAACATATTGAACACGCATGATACGTAATATATAAAATACTAAACTTCTGTATGAAGTTAAAAAAACATCTTAACTTCAAAATTTCAATGATTTCATCAATTTTTATGGCTTCAAAATTTCAAAATTTTCATGACATGTTTCGTAAAAAATTCTAACGATTAAGTGCAATAAAAGAAAATAATTTGGATGAATAATTAGGATGTCTTCTTGTTTTCCTTCTTAAAAAAATTAATCATGATATATTTTCTAGAAAGAGCGAAAAAAGTTATAATATTTTGTTACTCTCTTGTAGCGCTTTCAGAGCAATTTTCTCTAAAGAAAATCCTAAAAAAAATTTTTTAAATATTAGTTAAAATGTTTAAATGTTTTTTAAAACTTTTTGAATTTATGCGAAAATTTGTTTTAACATAACCATACATTTAAATTGGTTTTAACATAACCATATCATTACAATTAAAACTATATATTATTATATTATTATAATAAGAATTCTTATTTTCCGTTGAAAAGTATCTTCTTAATTTCATACAGAGAAATATGTTTGATCAGTATTTTTTTTTTAATACTAATGGAAATTAGAGTATACGTTACTTTTATACGTTACTTTTCATGTTCTTTGCTCGAAATCTTTATTCTAGAAACGTAGTTATGTTAATAATCAGGAATTAAAAAATCTTATTCCTGTCGTCCTGAAATCAATTCACTTTCTTCAACCATCACTTTGAATATGATGATACAAAGAATAATCAAATATTGAATTTATAATTAATCATTTCATGAACAAGAGAAATATTTCTCTTGCCTCACATAATATCTTTTTCTCATTTATAAATATATGGAACACGTCATTTGTTTTAAAAGTAACAAATACCGATCGATAATTTAGTTCCAATCTCAATCTCGTTTGCGAAAAATATAAATTGTCTACCGTTCTCTTTCTTCCGCACGAACGCCGAAGCATTTCAGGAATCTGTTAGGGAAGAATTATGGCTGCTTTACTACAACGCGGTGAACGCGCGTTGACGACCACTCAGCTGAAGATAAAAACATCCAGAAAACATCATGAAAAACGAGCACATCACTTTCAAATATTTTTATAAATCCATCCTTAGCTTTGCAAACTACAAGACATGTTGCTTTAATTTCTTTTTTTAAAGTAAGTGACTTTCGTATGCTTCAAAGACCATGTACGATAGATGTACTATCAAATATCGTATAATAACTTACTATAAGAATTTACATTTTTCATCTCAAATTCATTAAATTCATTTTATAATTAAATAATATTTTAACATGATAAATATTTATTTGGTTCTAAAAAATTATTTTTATAAAAGAATTCTATAAAAGTAAAATTTTGATTTAAAAACGTGTAACAGGATTTTAATAGTCAATACACACAATAATAATTACATTATTAAACATATTATATATTACAAATACGTAAATAAATAAATAAAAATAAGTTAAATAAATATATAAATATTTAAATATAACCATCTAATTAATTACATATCCTTTCAATAAATTTAAAATGCAAATACCTATAAATATTATTATTGATAAATATTGACTACAATTTAAAGCAGTGAAATATGTAAAAACGTTTCTCCAAAATAAATTATTCTTTTATAAAAAAAAAACAACAAACAACTTAGCTCATATATTGCATAACACATAGATTAATTTTAATGAGTGGATTACGCGTGTATAACAACTTGTCAGTTGCCGCAAACTTTTTTCAAGAAAGAAATGGATGGAGAGACTATACACAAGGGAGAAAGAAACTTTTCAAGTGGCCGAAAGTTCTCGCACACGACAAAGTGTAAATGCGGCAAAATCCTTGCACCGTCGGGACGGAACATATAACACGAATATGTGAGTTTACCACTCTTTTCGAGTCGAAATTTAAACTTACAGAAAAGAAAGATTCGCACAATTCACATCGCGTTTTATGTTGTATCGTAGATGCCAGATAGCTTTCAATCGAATTTTCGCAGTTAACATTGCATTTATTCTCTGCCCTTTGATACATACATACGTTTTATTACCATTCAATTTCATTTTGACTTTCAAAACCACAGTTTCTCCCATGGCACAGATAAAAATTCTACATTATTTGTTCAGCTCGTAGAATTTAAACGTTTTGCCTTCTCTTAAGTTTATAATACATTTCAACAAGACAATTATTATTTTTTTCTAGAATCATTCTTTAAAATAGTTTTATTACAAACAATATGTGACAGAAATCAATATAATTATGTGAAAAAAAATTATTTTATACCTTAATGAATCATATATTTAATTAAAAAAATAAAAAAAATTCTTATTACGATTATTACGTTATAATCTCTTTAACAAAGTTTAAATGTTGCAATAATACTCGAGTTTATTCACTATTGTACTAAAATATGATTATTATTTTCGAATTTTTTTGTTACACTAAAAAAATAGATTTTATTAAATATTTGTTTGACTAGTATTATTAAATATTTATTTGAATAGAACGAAATACAAACATGTATCTATTTAAGTATAATTTCATTTTAACTAAATATTTATTTACTGTAAAATAAATATTTCGTTAGTACTATTAAAAAAATAACAAATATTTAATAAAACTTAATAATTTTTTTCAGTAGATGAAGGAAACATTGCATTTCTTCATGAAATAAATTGATGCATTCGATTATGATGCATTTGATTAACAAATATATTTAAAAAAATCCTATTTTAATATTTAATGACAGCGGTGGTACAAATTTGATTGGTGTACATAGTTTATGATTTTAAATTTCGTACGTTGCATTAATTTGTGAGTATCAATTATAGAGTTTCATATTTTTTCCGCGTTATTCTGCCATCATAATAATAAAGTGAACTCAATTCGTCACGTGTAATTAATGTCGTGTTGAGCATGCCGTGCAAAGTTCTGTGCAATTATTTTATTGGTGATTAGTATGTGTGATCCTAATTAATGATATTTTCGGGAGTCATACATTATATGAGAGCTCCCATATAATGTATGATTCCTGAAATATCATTAATTAATTCGTTGCACTAGTATAACAAATAATTATCCTAAAAGGATAAAGAGAAACATTGAGAGACAAAGAAATATGGGATAAGAAAATTTTTTATTATTTTTATAAGTGACGCTTAAGGCGCATTTTGCGTATAATTGTGGAAATATTTAATTGGGTCTATCTTCCATTTTTTATCTTCCATTTCGATTATATCCACTGTAATTTAATAAAACGTAAATTTTTCATTACGTTCTTATTAGATTTTGCGTGATAGTTCAAATAAAATGATACTTTTTTAAATGCGTAAAATGACGTTGATAAAATAATTGCATGATAATTTATTAGTTAATTATTTTATTGTAGTAATAATTATTAATTTACTAATGTAAAGACCACTCCCTGATCATCATAACACTGCTCCCGAATGTGTCTATCTATAATTTCATATAATAAAATAGTAATTAAGTTGATATAATAACTTTTAAATAAATTATATTTTGTCATAAATGTAATTAGAAGGTAAACTTTATGATATGGAATATCTTCTAATTACATTTTATTCTTACATTGCATTGTAACGAGTTCGAATGTATTTTATAAAACTTATTTTCGAATTTATATTTCTGAGTTATAATTATTTTTCTATCTCAACTTAAACGCTAATCAAAATTGATTGACATTCTTCGCAAATCTTCTCTTTATTCTGCGTTTTATTGAACAAGATCGTCGTACTTTATCCATAAGTCTCACGTGCAAAGTTTATTCGCGAGAGAGGATTACTTCAGAAACTCAGAACAAGTGCAGCAGCCCATCTCGAATGTCGTAAATGTGGAAACTCGAATGTAATCGAGAAATTCGCGGGAATTGCAATTCAGAAACTTATCGGCGACAAAAAAACAGGGGGATCGATGCGCACTAATCAGATATGTCCCGCGTCGGAATTACATCCTACTGTCGCCCGGGGGAAATTTCTTTCCCACTAGATAGAGTACAGTATAAAGCTTCGCGCACGCGATCCCGGGAGAAGCACTTGAGAACTTAAAGTATTCTCGTCGCATACAGGGAAAGTTTACTGCATCACACGACTGGTGCGACAGATGCATACCCACGCGGCGGCAAGTTTCTTGGCGCGGGCCACCGGCAAAACTGCGAACAATTCGCAGTTAACAATGCGGTACCTTATGATACCGTCTCGCGTTTTTGTTGCTATAAAGCACATTATTTTGCCGCGCCAGGTATGGGTGGTACGCGTGGTTTTACTAATTCATCGTCGTTACGGTGGCCGCTCTTACGCGGCGACATTAATCAACGGTCTTACGCTTAATGAAGCGGACTACGTCGCGCTTTTAAGATAATTAATACATCTCGTGATTGTTTCTTATATCATCACGCAGAAACCGCCCGGCTGTATGAATATATGCAATCGGAATGCATTTGTCATCGAATTCTCTATCGTTACTTCAGAATTTTTTATTCGAATTTATTGAAGAAATATTTAATAAACTTGTATAAAACTTGTATATAAAATAAATATAAATTATATAATAATATTTTTGAACCTTTCACGGATATTTTTTCAAAAAGGCTACGCGGTTTGCGAATTATGTCCTTGATTCATCATTGTCTTAATGATCATGCATTTAACGATATATCAAAACGCAAAGATAACTCGTAAAAGGTATAATAAATTATATAAATTAATTTTAAGATAGAATACACAAAATAGTATGTTTATTTATAAATATCATGTGATATTTAACGAACGCTAATAAAATATTCTTTAATATTTTATATTTCATTTTGAATGAGACATATTAAATTCCCTACAATTAGTTTAGTTTCGCAGAAGATAATGTAAACCTAAACTACTGCGGAAAATAAGGATTCTCCAACGAAACATAATATATCCCGTTGTGTCCCACAACAAGAATAATATTTAAGTTCAAAATAGAGTTATTAATTTTGATTTTGTTCTAAATATTATTATGTCTGCCATCTTTTATTATATTCGAACGTTTTGTATTATATACTATAAGAAATTAAGACGTAATGTATGGAACAGCATATTATATGTTATCTTTTTATCTTTTTACTTTAATTAAAAAATATTATTCACACACGTAACATTATATAAAATATTCTTTATGTATCCTTTTATTTTAAATTAAATACATTTTATTTTTGTATTGTAACACAAAATACATTTAATGTATTGTGTTAATTGTTCAATGAAATTTTATCAAGAAAGTAGAAAATTAAATAAAATTAAGATAAAGAGATTATGATACATTAATTAGAATAAGAGATATCCCTTTATAGAAAAGAAATATAAATATTTTATTTACAATTAACAAAAATTAATTACATTTAATCGAATAAAAAATAATACATTTTAGATGTATTCGCAAAGTTGGTTTATGAACTAGTAGCGCGAAAATGCTTTTAACATTTTTTTCTTTTTCCGTTCTCGTCGATCCTAAATAAGCGCATTGTGCCTGCAAATTTAATCACTCCATAATGTGAATGGTTCTTTTAACAGAACGGGTTTAATCCGGACTCTCTTAATCGCATAGATTCACGGAAGTGCGCATATAATAACGAAAAGAGCGACGTAAATTTGATCGAGTAATTAGAATTAATGACTCTTTGTGAAGAATTATGTAGTTGTCAATTATACTCATTTATATTTAAGAATGTAAATATATTTAATTGAAGTTATTTAAGAACTATGCCTTTGTGAACAAGTATTGATAAAAGTAAAATATATGCCTCATTATTTTGTGTTTTAAAATAACTATCTAAGAAAAAAAATTATAACAAAAGTAATAAAAAAATAATAAAATTACAGAATTGAATAGATTCTCTTTATAAAATATTGTATTTATATTGTATTAAATAATGTAGATGATGTATGTATAAATAGGTAATACATAGTAATGTAATCTCTAATTATAAATAAGCCGAGTATCTATTTTATAGCGAGATTTTTTTCACAGTATTCAATCAGATAAAAATTTAATATTTATACAATTTATAAAATTTGATAATGATATCATTCATTTCATATCTTATCGAATATGTATAAAGGTTCTAAAGATAATTCTTTCTTATTTCGAGTCCGACTTGCTAGTAGTCACGTTGTACTTTGCGTCAATAACTGATGTCTCAGATTCATATTATCCACTAAAAAATTTTTATGATATCAACCGCATATATGAGAAAGGAAAATTTATAGAAAAGAATCTCAGCGTTAACATACAATTGAAATAAAACGGCATGAAACGATGCGATGGAACTATGCGTCGCAACGTTAACATTTGTATGCTTTACTATGTATAAATATCGTTGCATGTGCTTGCATTCTCTCCATTCTGAGTCTGTATATTTGGATGAAATTTTACACGTATTTCATTGTTATGACGTTCGGACATTTTATTATTATTGTCCGGATACTCTCTCTCTTCACCAAGATTGAACCGTATTTTACACACATGACACAAGTATTTACATTTCGTATGCAAAATTGCTGTCAGTCATTTAGTCAGTTAAATTTTTGAAACCATAAAATATACAAAAGAATGTAAAAAATAAATAACATACGGAAAGCACACTTTGCACTGATAGAATTTTTATTTGAAATACGAGATCCTCCCACACACGCACGCACACACACACACACACACACACACACACACGCACACACACACACACACACACACACACATGCACGAATCGATTACCTAATAGTGAATTAAATATACATACATTGCCGCTGAATTCTGAAATGTGGGAAAAAAATGTATCAAATCTTTGTACATTGCTACGCACTTGCAACTGACGCCTACCATCGGAAACGCGCACTGGCAATTACGTCAATTGCATGTGTCACTGTTTGTTTATCAGAATTATGGTAATGTTGTACGGTCGCTGCGGCCATGTTTTGGGTAGATTGCGATTATTTAGCATCAAATACGTTTTGCGGCCATGCCAAATGTACTAATATAACTAATGCGCCGTAGCAAGTACGATCATTAGGGAAGCTGGTTCGCAGCATGACAAAAAAATCTTTGCACTGTCGCTTTTTCGCAAAACGTTACGTCAACCATCCTTAACAGACAAAATGATGACGTTTCGATCAGAATACTGGATGCAAAATGTAGATTTCTCTCTGAATAAGCGACCCATGAAATTTTTTGTGCGCTTCGTTGTCGGAATTTCGACGTTTTTCCATGTAACGAATTTCTGCCTTTTCGATAACAGCGCTTCGTTCGATGCGTGTTAGATTTTTGTTTCAATAAATAAGCGCGCATAAATGATATGCAATGTGCGTGTACTTTATACAGTACACGCGTACAGTATACGCGTTTACAATTGTGTATAAAAGAGGTATTAGAGGAAAAATGAGATTTTAGATTGCTATAGAGGCTGACGATAAAATATGTAAAACTTAAAGCGCTGAAAATGATTGTCAACGGTGATATGATCATACATATACATATTAGGAGATTATAATAATCGCCGTGCAGAAATTAATAAAACATAATACGATATTGATCATTATTAATTGATGCAAATCACTTATTTATGATAGTCATGAACATTATATACCAAACATATATGAAAATACTACACTCCTCAGTCCTCTATTGAATAATTAAAATTGCTATGGAGTTATAATCCACGACGACGATTTTACACTTTAAAAAATGATACGAAAACATATCAGTTTAGTTAGACGTAGAGAAATCAATAATCATGAAATATAATTAATATTCACGCATGTCACTACATTTTATTAAAATTTCTAGCCGAATATTTGTCCAATATTATAATTTTTTATATTTATCGAATTTTATCTAAATAATGATACTTTATGTATATTTATCCTAATATTCTTTGTAACATCTAACTAGACAATCTTTCATTCTTCTATTCACACTTTGTTCTGGTTGTTTTCCTTATCTATAAAGTCAGCCAATTAAAGCCTCAGATAATGAGTTTACCAAGTGGATAAGTTTTACTAACACTTCCGACGGAACGACCAAATCCCCGACGGTTAGCGTAAAATTGTAAATTATAGATGAAGTTTTTGCTACTAAATTGTTGTAAAACGGCAATTAAAAACATCTAGATATATTATTTTTGGCAGTACTATTTCGAAACTTTTAAAGCTTTCAATAAAAATTTTTATTTTATTTTTTAAATATATAGTCATCAATATATTTCCTGTTTTTACATGTTTATACTTAAAATCTTTTTTGTGTTACTATCAGTACTAATCCGAATATCAAATTTTTTACTTTTTGTAATTCTATAAAATCTTTATATCATGCAATATTTTTTTACTATGGAACCATCAAATTTAAAAAACAACTTTAATGATCAGGAAACACAGTGATATCTCCCGTCAAGCATATTTTTGAAGTTAGTACATTAAAAACATCCTTTTTATATTATGAAATATATTATCAACATGTCATGAAAATGACGTTACAGCGTACCCTTTACAGAAAGTAGAATGCTTATATGATAAAAAATTATGGTTTTTGAGATTACCAACTCTGTGCTATATTTTAACATTTCAACAATATTTTATTTAATATTTAACAAGCGAATTACGCCACTCAAATAACTCACGCATGCTTACAATTAATTCGCAGTTTGTTAACGTATGTATTGCTTATAACACTCGCTAGAAGATTCTAAAGGAAACGAAACAAATAAAAAAAAAATCAAGAAAAAAAGAACTACTTCCTACAATCGTATTTTCTTTTTGTGATATTATTTTGATTTTGATTCTTTTCGTTATGGTTTAGAATATATTTACAAATGATTTTGTGTAAAGATGTTGCATCTATTTTTCATTATGATATGGTTTTCAAAATTTAGTCCGCACCTATTGTAATCATTTCGAAAAAAATTTATCGATATAAAAGTGATAGAGAATGAAAGACAAACGTTCCTTCACAAAAGATGGCCAAGGATAAACCCACTAGATAGCGATAGGAAGCAGAGAAAAAGGAAGAAGGAATAATAATAGAGTCCGGCATTATCGCAGCATATCTCAATCAAGTTTTATCGCAAAACGTACGAAAAAGAAGCCCAGTCAGTAAGCCGGATTATCCGCCGCAAGATAGATGGGTTGGTCCGTTTGTGCCTTCACGTGGCTGCCTGCATAAATATGCCGAGGCATTATCCACAAGAGAAAGAGAGAGAGAGAGAGAGAGAGAGAGAGAGAGAGAGAGAGAGCGCGAGAGAGAGAGAGAGAGCGAGAGAGAGAAAGAGAGAGAGTTTGTTTGTTAAATAGATTTAATTTTGATTAAAAAATAGTATCAGCAAATCTGTAATATAATGAATAATAAATAAAAAATGAGTTAATTATGTTACTCTATCGTTAAAAGAATGCACTTTAATTTATTATTGAAAAAAAATTAAATCAGCATTAAGAATTTAATCATTAGATGCATAAAATGAGCAATTTTATTAATAAAAAAAAACCATAACTGTAAAGAGATTCATAGCGAGATTTATTTCGTAAAAATGTATGCGCGCAAAAGATTTCGAACTTCTATAATCGTTTTCCAATTTTGTTAAATTCGCTTTCCCTGTTGGTCCGTATACTAACTCATTCAAATAAAATTATTTGTTATAAAAACATATTTTAAAGTTATATTTTAAAGTTATATTGACACATTCAGCCTTGACTAAAAATATGGACATCTGTATTCTTTTATTTATATATTCTTTTATCTGCATTGTTATCTATTCATTACCGGCATTATATAAAATTTAAAAGTTCTTGAAACAAAGAATAATTTTACAGCAAATGCCATAAATCAATTTTTTAGTTAAAAAAACATTAAACAATTATTAATTACTTAATATTTTTAGCTAAGGCTGTAAAACTTTATTACAAATCAAAGAGTTACTTTTGTTAATAATTAAAACAAGCTAACATATATTTCAAATAAAACTATACTTTAAGCGAAACATAATGTAATTTTTTATACAGGATTTCTTACTGTGACATATAAAAACCGAATCATTTTCTTATTTGCTATTCTTGCGTATAATTTATTGAGTATCCTGACACTTTTCGCAACTGCTTGTCAAATATTTATAGTCTTACATTATAAATGTAATTTGCAAGATACATATCCGATTCCATCCTTAGTGAAGTAAAATGTATTCCGCTCTATCTTCGATAGGCGCCTGCAATCCGAAGAGTCTCAAATAAATCATTTGTTTAAGCTTACCGAGTCTGATACTCGCATCATGCAATACACTCGTCGAAGAGTAATCGTAACATAAATTTTCCTGTCTTCCTTCTGAGAGCTGGTTTTAGTCTGATACACATTTGTGGGTATCCTGAATGATGTGTGCGCTTGAGAGCTTCTTCGATACAGTGTAGCGGTTCGGCTCTATAAAATTATTATCGTGTATCACAGAAGAAAGCGCCTGCATTGTAGTATTCATTGCATTATGGTCTTCCTGTCGATAAATCTGGTATTAATATTTAGCACGTCATAACGATGGTATTTCAGTTCGCAAGATGTGAAGGAATACGAAAGATGTGAAAGTTGGTCGATGCGGTAAACCAATGAGATTACCACGGTGGAATCAATGTTATACCACATTATGTAGTTCGTCGAAATCTTGCATCTGAGAGAACGCGCGTGAAGAAGAAATAGCTCGTAGCTGATACTCGCAATTTTTGCCACATTTCGCATTTTATAATTTACATTAAAAAAATAGCTGGCAATATTTCGCAATATAATACGTGTATCTGCATCGCACAGACGTCCATGCAAAGTATTGATACTGTTTGTAAATTCAATTTTTGTTAATACCGGTTCTATTGTCTCTAATTTCAATCAGAGGATTAAATTGGAAACAATCAGAAATAATAGGTGTGTACATATACCTTTAATATATATTTCGTATATAACAAAGAGTTATATAACAATTTTTTATATACGTATTTAATTGAACCTCTTATATAACAGGAGGCGAATGTTATTTGAGTTCGTGCCATTTTGCAACGTAATTTCAGTGGATATAAGAGCACTATGTGCCGCGGGGTATACAGTGCGGCCCATTTGTTACACACGACAAAAACAATGGCGCTATCACCATCGTCGCTTGAATAAATAATCACGCTTCCAGTTCTGCACAAATTCTACCACCGCAAAATTGAGTGGCTTCATTAATGAGTACCTAAACGAAACAATAGACTTTATCTCTATTGCCACATATAAAGGAACTTTTGGCCGGTTGCATCAAAAACTCCATCAAATTCTCGTTAACGAATGTTAAATTGATGATCCACCGGTTTTTAACGATTCGTTCAAAAGAAAAACGATTTTATTATCCTCAATTTTAACGGACATTTTTTTGGTGAATGAAATATGCGTATTTATTTTTGCCGTAAATTAAAATTGATGAAAATAAATATCTCATAGAATCTAAAATAATATGGTCATTAAAAAACAATTATTCTCATAATATCATTAAAAATGAATATGAAACAAAAAGAAATAATTTCAAACTTGATATATCTGTTATCCTGTATAAGTCACACTTTATAAAGAAGCAATACTATCGATATCTGTCTTACATTTGAATTGCCTATAAAAAAAAAACCTATAAAAATCATTGATCCAATGTTGCAGCATGTGAAAAGAGTTAATGTTCCAGCGTTAGTGCTTTTCGTGTTATAATAGATATAGGTTTGTCATTTGATACATCAAGTACCTATCTTGTTTTCGATAATTATTTCCGTACGTAATGTGAGAATAGATTACATCATGCTTCTCTTATGAGCGTAGAGAACTTCTATAACGATGTTTATTATGTCGACCGATATTTCTCAATAGAATTTAGTTGGACACATAATGCTTATTAATTACGCAATTAAGGATGTCAAGTTTCTAGAAAAATATATAATTGAATCTTTTAGAAATATAATAATAGAACCGAAGATTATTTAATAATATTAACAATTATGATATGCATCCTATATTTATAAGCATATATAAGATATTTTGCGAAGATTATTTCTTGTTTCCTCTTTTCATCAGCATAAATATTATAAGATCAACAACGAAAACTTTTATAACGTTCGATAGGGGTTTCGATGAAGTATCTCAAAGTGGTTCTACTCCATTGGCCGTTTCAGTTTCTTCCTGCACTTGAAACATCCGCGTTCCACTTGAACGCACCTGGCTGCTCTTATCTTTTCATAAGGACCCTCCGAAAATCATTCATCGCAACTTTCGCATAGAAGTTCTCATCTTTAATACGACCATCATATTTTCTAAATTATCAATAAATAAGATAAAATACATTTTATGAAAAATTAACGACTGAGCTTTCAAAACAAATAATTTAATTTATTATATTTGCAAAAATGTTCAATATTCAAATATCAATGTTCAAATTAGTTTATTTTACATATTACAAGATATCAGTATTATATTTTCAGTAGTATATTTTATCCAAAATTGTGAACCTTATTTTAATCTAAAATTTAATTTGCACATTCTCTATTGGATAACAATATGAAAAATAAAATAATGTTAAAAAATGATGGAATACCCACAAAATAAATTATTTTTTCTACTGTTGTCAATATTTTGAAATAATTTGATATTATAAAAGTTTGAACCATAAAAACCTTGAGAAAAAGACCTATGAAAAAGTCAACAATATCATGACATTCATACTGTATTAATTATGTAATGTAAATTAATGTAATGATAATATTCATATTAATTATGTAATTAATGTAATGTAAATAAAATGTAACGTATATAAAATATTTGGTACTATTTCGATATGTATGTTCAAACTAGCAAAATTTACATCAGAGATGTAAATATTTAAAACGTCACCGTTACAAGTTGACTTGAAGTAGACTAAACGGATCAACTGACGAAGGTGCTGACGTTGGGTTGCGTCATGTCGCACTGTGTGGCCCAAGTGGGTTTCATGGTGCCTAATGTTATTACGGATAATCTCGAAAGCTCAGGAATAAACCTCCGGGACATTCGTGCTGTGTTGAAAATTCCGCTTAACAGAAGGAGGTTTGCAAAATGCATCTCACTATTCATTCCTCTACGCGACGTATCAGTAAAGACAAGTTGGCGAACGGCACACAAGGACAGTTAGGATAAACCATATATGCTGGCCTGACGTATTATAGTATAAAATGGATTTCCGCGTTGAATGACGTTTTAATGTATGTACGTAAGTCGTATATCAAAGGAAAAGCAACGGCAAGCGTTCATGGATATCTTTCAGCGAGGATTTCACCGGAAGTGTGAAATGAATAAACGTCTATATATTATTTTCGCAGTGTGAACAATGCGCGTACGCGCCCTTTTCCGCACGAGTTATTCGATATTGCGGCATGAATGGCGCAAATGTCAATGTGTAATGTCAAGAATATATGACTCGCATATTTTCGCGATTCTCACATGTATTCTTGTATTGTAGGAAATATACATACGTTTTAATACATCGGCTTCCTTCTTTTTGAGAACAGTTCTGAGTTCGTATACAAATATTTCCAAAATAATCCATTTTTCTATGTTCAAGTTGCTAAATACTGTGTTAATTACGAAATATTGTTTCAGTTTTATTTCGTTAACGCATTCTATGCCACATGGATTATTCATGCTGGATTTTCCATTCAAACCATTTGATATTTCAGTTATGAAAAACATAAATATAAATGATTTCTTATATATATATATATATATATATATATATATATAGAGAGAGAGAGAGAGAGAGAGAGAGAGAGAGACAGAGAAACCATGTGTGGATACATAATTATGATTTGTGAGTACTGGTTTTCTTTTTTACAATAATAATGTTTTTAATTTTTAATCATTATAAAATTCATTTTGCTTAATAAGTATAGAAACACAAACAAAAATATCATGAATAATCAATAATTCAGGCGTGGTAGAATAAATCACACAAAATTGTCGTGGAACATTTGTTAATGTAATAAATACAACAAACAACATCCATAAAATAAATTAATTAACTGACTTTAAGAAAAATCTAACTAATTTTTATTTAATATATTTATTGAATTGAATTGTTTATTTCAATATTATAACGTAAATCACGTAGGATATTATAAACACAAATGAAGTTTGATTAGCACAGATATACAGTTGGATATACAAAATATGTAAAATATTTAAACATGTGTCCTATGATCGATAGGATGGTACATTATCACATTAGTTCAATAAATTTAATTACACAAATTATATGTATCAAATAACGCCGTGAAAAATTTTCAATAATCATGTTATAATTACCGAATATATTCAAAATTACGATAAACTTTTAGATAATGTTACATAAGTGCTCTAATTTCACATCAAAGCTTAAATGTGTAAAAACAATTAAATGTTAGAACAGTTAGAAAATTAGTTTATAATGAATAATTTATGTAATATCTATTAGAGCAAATATTATGAAATGGTTCAGAATAATTTTCGATCGGATTTATTCTATTTTCTCTAGAAAATACAATAAATAATATAAATCAGGGGAATAATTCCCATCAATCTGTTCCGAATAATTTTATACGTACTTAATAAAAGAAGAAATTAAAAGCAAAAAAGGAGTTCAAAAATAGAAAAATTCCCAAAAAAAGAATGTTTTTGTAATTCAATAGATAAACTTGTTATTTCGCAAAAATAAGTATAATGCAAATTGCACATATTATTGAATAGCGCATATATGCACAAGCTGCAGACTGAACGATTTATGAAGCTCAATGAATTTTTTGATTTGTTTAATTGGTCGATCGTCGAGATTTCATCATCGAATATCGGTTATCAACGAGTGATTCACGGAAGTTTATGGGAACGAGAATACTAATAAATGAAGTAAACGACGGATAATTAAATTTTGGATATTACGCTCACATTACATACCATGTTGCGCATTGATCAATTTCAAACTTGCTTCTACTTTGTACGTTGAAACACAAAATATGTTTCGATATTCGACAGTTTTTACAAATACGAGTGCAGTGTCGTGTATATAAGTCAAACGTGCCGATTGTGCTCTTTGATAGACAAAAGAATCATCAACCAATGAATAGATCGTATGACGCATATATTTGTTCTT
>Ga0157363_1001827_pt1 | contig 18188 bp, 15 predicted proteins | sample AttsexASBM1_FD_111477 | JGI IMG/M metagenome (GOLD analysis project Ga0157363, IMG submission 111477) | Fungus gardens microbial communities from leaf cutter ant in Ribeirão Preto, State of São Paulo, Brazil - Atta sexdens ASBM1 | ecosystem: Host-associated > Fungi > Mycelium > Unclassified ... | reverse complement strand
GTTGTTGTTTGTGTGAAATATAGAGTGAGTGGTATTGTGTTATTGTGTGTGTGTGTGTGTGTGTGTGTGTGTGTGTGTGTGTGTGTGTGTGTGTGTGTGTATACAGGGGGAGAGGGTAAGTACGTGCGTGCATATAATATATAATATTGACGCGTGAGTGTTCTATCATTATCCATAAATAGTGCCGATTTTGTTTTGTCTGATTGTCGATGACTGTTGATGGATTAACAATAATCATGTCGCGTTTATTAATAAGATTTATTTGAATTTTACTATTGTGGATCACTGTCGACTTCTGTTTCTCAATGAAATTTGTTTTAGTACTCGGAGTTTCTATAAAAGGGAAAGTATTATGTTAAATATAGCGCATTAAACTTGAAATATAAATATATACAGACTGTGTTCCATTTTATTTATTACGAGTATTGTAAATTCATAATTACGTATACTATAGAATACATCAAAATGACAAATAAAATAGCAATATATTTCAGTGAGTGGAGAGTATCAATAAAATATTTTTAATTTGTAAATATTTACTATTTATATTTTTATTTTATTAACTTTAAAAACAATAAAATATGTCACTAAAAATATAGCGGGGTAACAAATGTATACAATTTTCGAGACTAATTCGTTTCACTATTATTATTACAGAAACAAAATGAAATAAATCTAAATTCATAAAAATTGTATACATTTGTTATTTTGCTGTTTTTCAATGTTTCATTTAATGTTTTAAAATTATATAACGGAAATAGAGATTTATAGATATTTAAAAATAAAATATATTATATTGCATATATTTCATAATTGTTCGCTTCAAAACAATCGTTATATTTATTGTACAGTCATATAGTCATATGTTGAAAGATATATATTTTTTATTTTTGAATATTAATAATAATCTTAACAATATTTATAGAAGATGCCAATTCATTTAAATGTTTTATTACATTATTTGTGATTTTTGACGGATTTAGAATATTATCCATCTGAGAAAGATTTATTTTTACATTATCGATTACTTTCAGCTTCTGTTTCTCGGCAAATTTTGTTCTAATACTTTGAGTTTCTGTAAAAAGAAAAGAAGCATATTATATGTCTTTAAAATCTGATTCCATTCCTATTTCTCGAAAATGGTTTTATATATGGAAAAACATTTTAGACAAAAGTTAGGATAATGATGGAGAGAGATAATGAAATTATGGACATGATTTTGAGTGACTTTTTGGCGAATGAATTGTGATATAATAATTTCATTTAGGAGGAATTTAACCAGTTGGATTGGAATAGGAAGATCTTTCAATAAGATATACGTATATTTAGGTTTCATTTCATAAAAATTAAAGATAGTACGATTTGGATTAAGTAAATAATAATAAAGATAGTATCACTTAAATTTTACTTTTGATTTTGATAGTAGAATTTAACTTGGCGTCACAGTTGTTGATATCAATTCTTTTATTTTACAAATGATACATATCATTAGATTAATATTCATTATTTATTTAATTTGGCATTGTATAAAGAAATGAAATTTAACTTTGCGCTACTTCTTGATATCAAATCTTTTAAAAGAATGGTACATATCAACAATTACAAGGAAAATATATTAAAGTTAATATTATTTATATAATTTGATTTCCGAACATTAAATCTTTTTTATACGAATGATATCATTAGAGTTAACAAGAAACAATACCATTTGTGTTTTACTTTTTAATTTGATAGAACTTAACTTGATTAGTTAAGATTGTAGCATCTAGGTTTTAATTTTTCATTAGATACATTCATTTTTTTCGAAAAGTAATAATTTTTAACAGAGAATTTAAGTTGCCATTACTTGGGTTGAAATAAGAGAATAAGAAGAAAAGAAGATCTTCAATATGTCTTTTTAATCGACAGTCGCTTTTCACAGGTATATAATGATCGCGTTCGGCAGATTCTACTGTTGCAGTGCAGATCCATGAGTGCTTGCTGCTATTGGATATACTAAAAGAATACACCAATAGCTGCGAGCGCTCCGCAACAATTGAGTTTGCTGAACGTGACCAACTTTCAACAGTTAATGGCGTTTGCTTTTAATTATAATCAAGATTAGATAATTGAGAATTAAATTTTACATCCATATCAGAATAAATTAAATTTTACACTATATCAGAATAAAAATTAATTAATTTTTCTTGTTTCCGGACTTGCGATCTAATCATATTCTGCATTACCAGTAATGCATACTCCTACCCATAGACAGATAGATAACCCGACAGACTAAGTATATTATAATGGAAATTATTATTTTTCTAAATCATATTATCTTTAATTTTTATGAAATGAAATCTAAGTATATGTATATCTTATTGAAGGATTTTCCTATTCCAATCCAAATGGTTTAAATTCCTTTTAAATGAAATTATTATAACACAATTCATTCAAACATATAACTTACCGATAATAGACTCATGTTTAGCTATCAATTCTTCCCGTTCCATTCCTTAAAACGTAAATTTGACTGATCATACGAATTATGACGTCATCTATCTGCTCGGTTTCAAGAGTAAGCTTGGTAAGATCATAACAAAGCTTTCAAATATTTTTTCTCTGTCAAACAAAACAAGTAATAATTAGCTGTCTACTAATTTAATTATACATTATCTCACACATTCCTAAATGAGTGTTTTACAAAAATTAAATTATCTACTGTTTACAGTTTTTATTTTTTATTTAAAACAATTATTTGTGCATTCATTTAAATTGCTGTTCAACATAATGTCACCAATAATTAAATACAAATGTGATTGCAATTCTTTCTTAGGCAAACGAGAAGATACTTCAATAGTCTTAAAATATGATTCAAATTAATAGTTGCTATATCAAACTGGTCCAGCTTTCAAAAATAAAATTTTTAGTAGTAGTTTAGTAATTGTTTAGCAGTTTAGTAGTTGAGATAAAGTTGACGAGTTCGCATCAATTTTCAATAATACCTAAAAATGAGAAAAGTTTTAAAAAAGGCTTCATACATAATAATAATTATATAATTATATAATTATATAATTATATAATAATATTACTTGTTTATTACATAATAATAATTTACCATTTAAATACTTCAGAATAAATACAATAGACAGACTTGGGAAATTGTTCATCGCAGTTAAATAGAGATGTAAATCATACGTGAATTTGACAGTCCCAAATTTTGTTTCAAATTCCTTCCGTAAATTCCATTTGAGAAAAAACATCTTTTTGACGTTTTCTGGATTCATTAATAAAAAGTTTTTATAGGAAATTTTTCATATATGAATTATGAAAATTATATATTTTTAATCCTTCCAATCCTTCATATTAGGTGTGGGAAAAAGTTCGTGGCGTTTTTCCCGTTAGATGTAATGGGAAAAACGTTTGACGCTGTAATCATCCTGATTCAACATATCAATGTATTCCACAATCGATTGCATAATTACAATTTGCTCAAAATTTCTCAACTTTCTCATTTGGATATACTTCGAGCCAAATATCAGACATTAGTGGCATCAATAAATTTACATATTTTACAAATTCTTCTATAGGTAAAGTTTCTTTCTCACGATTATCTATCAAGATCATATCTTCGTCAAGATTAATTTTACAAAATTGAATCGCACTATCACTATAAACTGGAATATATTTTTTCGTTTTCACAAACGGAGGCATAATCGATCATGTACCTATACAAAGTTCTCTGTAGTTAACAAACAATAGAGGTAAATAAATTAGCTAAACGTTCCAGAACTTTAATTTTCCATTTTATATTAGTACTTTTTGAAATGTAACATTGTCATTAATTGTGCCACAGGACTACCTTCATTATGTAACCTGCATATCATACCCAAAAAATTAGATAATATTTTATGACTATCTTTCGCCAATGCACTATTACAATTTTGTACAAGCACATCCAAGAAAAATAAAGAATCTTCTTTCACACGTAAATTAATATGTGTCATTGCAACTCAGATACGATATTATAATTTCATGCAAAGATGTCAACTGTTCATTTGAGATAAGATCAAGAATAAAATTAATATTAAGTGCATGAAATGAATTTGTGTGTATTTCTTTTTTTTTATCAAGAGATAAAGCTGCGATACCGTATAATAGAAAATTCAATTGTGAATGTAAAAATTTTAGAGGATTTTGTAACAAAACGTCTTTTAATTATTTCAAAGCATCTTGTCTCATAGTTGAATTGTGATGCCGAAAACATGTTAATAAATCTTGGAAATACATTACAAATTACATAATGTACGTACAAGCTCGAATAACGCACTAAACAATTAGATTTATGCAAGACATCAACATTCGGTAATTGTTGAATTTAGCCTCCTCACTTCTTCGAAATTGATAAAATTAGACTCATTCGTTTTTGCACTACATGAACAAATGACAAAAAAAATCTCTCTGCTTCGATTTATTAATTGTTAAAGTTGACAGATATCCAGATTAGGAAATCTGTTGCATCGATGACATAGAGAATTAAATAAATTTTCTGCTTTACAGACAATTATTTAACTAAAACAAATACTTTGCTGTAAAAATAAAAATTATATAGAAAATAATTTGTATTCTTAAAGCAAAGAATGTATTCTTAAAGCAGAGAATTTGTATAATTGAAGCAGAAAATACTTAGCTTCAATTATATGTTCTCATGTCCTTCTATGTCATCGATGTGACAGATTTCCTAACTTGAATATCATTAACAACTTTAACGATTAATATCTCGGTCCATTAATATCTCGGTGATAAAGCGATACATTTTTTTTGTTTATTTCGTGCAAAAAAATCGTCGAAAAAAAGTGTTGAGTAAATTTAACTTGTGTAATTGCAGAAGCAGAAAATCACTTACGTGTTCCTCTATGCCATCGATGTGACGGATTTCCTAACCTAACTATCTCATATTAAGTTCCAAAAGTGTACTAATTTATCGTCAGCCACAGAAAACATGTGTGTGATGTGACCATGCATTGTCAACGCCACATTTGCCTCTTGTACCCAAAATTCCAAAAAAACAAATTCCTCACTCCGTAACGATGTTTCTTAACCTTAAATATAAAATTTCAGATTCGAATTTTACGTCGCAATATTACGTCGGCTCGTAGGGTACGTAGAGAAAAAAATAAAAATATTTTATTATATATTTTATTAAATATTTATTATATATTTAGATCGGATGCAATTGATTGAGCACACTTAGAACCTGATCAGTTCAATTCTTATTGAGATCCAATAATCTCAATCCCTTCGCTGGCTCGTGACGAGTAACTAAAGTCGCCAGTGTCGCTGCGCGTAACTTAGCGTCGAGACACTACCAATGTCTCCAAATATTGACGAAAAATGAGAAATAATATGCAATAATATTAATCATTCATTTTCTTATCAATTTATTTATTTGTTGTCCCTTAATTTGTTTATATAACAGAATTACTCTCTCACTATGCAAAACAAATATAATGATATATGTTCAAATACTGAAAAAGTGACATGTAATTTATGAAATTATGTTATATCGTAGTGATGTAATGTAGGATAAGTTGGAATAAGGAAGAGAGCGTAACTTTCGTTCATTATTTGTTTGTAGAAGCTTATTTTTATTTAGACCTATTTTTTGTGTAATATTACATATTTACATTACAAACCGAGGAGAATACCCCTTCCATGACCTTGATCTCGACATATATTGTCAAATTTATGAGTAAGCTCCAACAACTTTTAGCCATCGCTTGTTCTTCATTAAAAAGTTATTAAACAAAAATATTTTGAAAAATGATATCCCTCTTCTACTATATAAAAACAAAAATTTTCTGCTTTGAAGTATATTTTACAATCTTGCACGCGAAGCGACTTCCACTTCATTCCCTCCTCCCTCCTTCCTGCTTAGGGGTGTACGATTTCCACGCGCGAAGTGACTTTCACGCTACCCCCTAAGCGGAGAAGATGAGATGAGAGTCGCTTCGTGCATTCTAAGCAGAGAGGGGAGAAGTGTGGATGGAGGCATGGTAAAATAATTACATGTGTTCAGTTTGGTCTAAATCTACTTTTGCTCCGCATCGTCTCTCAGTGAGTGATAACTAACTGTGAAACGCGAAACATGGAGCAGTATTAATCATAATCTTAAATGTTAAAAAGAATCAACTATAAATACCGATCTGTTTGAAGTTGATACTGAATCTTTTCTTGCACGAGGAAAGATTCAGTATTAACTTCATGACGCGAAACAGATCGGTAATCACATTTTATTCTTACATTTAAGACTGTCTTAAATAAATCTTAAGATGTCGTAAGTCAATCCGAGGACATATTAACATCTTAAGACATTATATTATTTTAAAACGGTTTTAAAATAAAGATTGTGCATACCGCCTATGTTTCACGTTTCACAGATATAGGTCTTGCGGAACGAGAATCAGAGAAAGACAGAGAGTGCTAATTTTAGAAAGAGATGCTTACAAATTGAGCACACCATGTAATCTTTCCACTATGGATGAAAGTTGCTTCTCGTGGAAGTCGTACGCTCCAAGCAAGTTGGAAATAGGGTAAAAGTCGTGTTACGTCCAAGCTCCGCACGCATGGAGCTGAAGGGAGTGAACGCAACAGGAACCGAATTCCTAGACCGATTTGACCGTGTTCAGGCTCCAGACCGCAAGAGAGCTGAGGAAGGACCGACGCAAATCGGAAGGCACTTCGCTCCTTTCTGAGGTTTCAAATGAACTGGAGGTCGAATAGAGGATGAAGTGAACTCGTGCTCCGCTAAGTGGACTCACGAGTCGAACTACTTTTAGTTTAAAAGGCCCAAATTGGGTCAGTGTGCCACAAGAGCACATTTTAACGCCAGATACATCAGTATGCCTAGGCTTTCGATCATGAAACTTAATCTAAGTGACCGGGGAAAGGACAAAGTGCAATCGCGGGAGAATTTAGAATAAATACAAGGAAAGGTTGTTTTTAACAAACAATAGCGTTAAAAAATAATAGTTTATAATAATAGTTTATAATAATAATTTATAATAATTAAAGTTTAAGTTTATTAATTAAGTAGTTAAGCGTTAAAGTTTATAATAATAATATAATTAATAATATAATCAGCTTAAGACGCTCGCGCGAAATGCAAGAGATCCGGGTTCATCTTTCGGCCGAGGTAATATTTTTAATAAGAATTAATTATTTACATATTTTAATATCATTGTCATTCAACGTTATTGAAATCGTTTTGAAAATGCGAATAAGCATGAAAAATTTATTAATTTGCTAGTCAACTTAACTCGTGATATTACTGCGGTAGTTTAATAGAATTAACATTTCAAGACCGAAAAATCATTTCGGTGCGCGTTTCTATATATGTGTGGGGATTATATACGTAGTATATAAATTCACATAAAAATCACACAAGCATTAAGATCCAGCTAGATCATTTAAGGCTTTGATTTTTATAGTTTCTGTTACATATACGGTCCTATATTATATAATAATCTTTCAATAGAGATGCTCGAAATTTGTTAGATCATAGTAGCCATGTTAAAGTGACATCTGTCAAATTTGTTGTGAATTGTTTAGTAGTGTATGGCAAATCACCATGGAAGGTCATAATATTGAGCAACGTGTGCAAAATCATAAAATTTTATTATCAAAATCAGTGCTTCGTTCGAGAAACATTCCGCGCATTATGTGATTTTTATCCTCGCCACAACCGTTGTGCCGAGTCGACTATTCGACGTTTGGTGGCCAAATTCGAGTCAACCAGTTCGATAAATAATCAGCCAACACCAGTACGTCGCCGGAACGCAAGGTCTGCTGAAAACATCGCTGCTGTGCGTAAGAGTGTACGGGAAAACCCGAGGCGGTCAATTTTTCGTCGTTTACAAGAACTTGGCCTTTCTACGATTTCAACTTGGCGAATTTTGCGTCGGGACTTGGGTCTGCACAGCTATAAACTTCAACTGACGCAGGAACTTAAGATAAACGACCATAGACAACACCGTGTGTTCGCTGATTGGGTTCTGGAGCAGTTGGAAGTTAACCCAAATTTCGCCAAACAAATCATCTTTAGCGATGAGACCCATTTTTGGATGAATAGATATGTAAACAAGCAAAATTGTCGAATTTGGGACGATACCAATCCACGCGAGGTACACCAGCTCCAAATGCAGAGAAAGTCACTGTTTGGTGCGGATTTTGATCTGGCGAAATCATCGGTCCGTACTTCTTCCAAAACGAAGCGGGCGTGATTATTGCCATAACCATCAACGGCGAGCGCTATAGATCGAAGATAAGCAATTTCTTTCTAAAATGGATGATATGAATACCGATAACATGTGGTTCTAACAGGATGGAACTACACGCTACGTGCCACACACCGCATGCCACGATGGACGTTCTGCACGAGCAATTTGAGGGCATGGTTATCTCGCGCAGCGGTGACGTGAATTGGCCGAGATCGTGCAATTGAATATGCCTTTAGACTTCTTCTTTTAGGGCTAATCTTAAATCGCAGGTCTATACGAATAAACCGCAAACAATTGATGCTCTCAAAGTCAACATAACAAACACCATCCAGCAAATTCAGCCAGATTTATGAGAGAAAGTCATCGAAAATTGGACCGCCCGAATACGTGTCACCAAGCGAAGCCGCGGCGGACATTTGAGCGACGTTATATTCCACTTAATGCCATAAAATATTCTTTCAAATAAAAAAAAATTGAGTGGATATCTCATAACTTGTTTTATTTACATTTAAAAATCGAGCGTCCTTATTGAAAGATCTTTTATAATTAAAACTTTTTGTTGATACATTTTTTCATTAATTTCTTTGGTTCTGCGTTTGTAAATATGCGTGCGTGTGTGCATGCGTGGGGTAGAAGGGAGAAGAAAGAGGGTATTAAAAAAGAGAAGGTTCATAGGGGAGCAGTGTAATCGGGAAGAGTGGGATGAAGATACAGGGATCGAAAAAAGGTAGTCAGCTCCTTCTATACGTGCTCTGTTAGTGGCATACTAGTGTAAAGAGTGTATGATAAATCAATTCATCAATATTATGAAAAAGGAAGGAGACTGAATCGGGAGGAATATAATTATTGATGAGCAATGTCAGTAGGAGGGATTGGTGGATAGAGGAATAGTTCGCATAAAGGCGAAAATATGGGAGAGAAAATGGGGAAGAGATCGGAAAGGAGTGATAGTTATAAAGTCCTTAAGAATGTGCGAAGAGAGAAAATATGATATTTCTGTTTCTGGCATAAACTGAGGTGAGATGATTCGATGGGGTTCGGCTTAATTTTCCTCGGATATTGAAGTTATAAATGGGCGGACACGAGCGATCGATGGGGAGCGGAATTATTGCAAGAACGCACTGCAATGATTTTTTATATTCTATTACGAAAGAATTCGGAAAGGACAAAAGAAAAAGAATAATGAAATAAAACAGTGTAAAAAAGGAAGACCGGAGAATAGCAAAATGCAGACTTACTACTGAGCTGATTCGGTCTCAGTAAAAGAGATGGGCCCTTATCGGCGGATTTTGCTGGTTTATAAATGAGCTTGTGATCAGGAGTCCGAGCTTAATGATTTCCTCTAACACTGACTCTAAGTCTTTAAATCTCGATGGCCAAGTACGCGAGTTTAATAGAATTTTTCTCGCATTGATTCTGAGTCTGAGTTTTCTAAATCTTGTTAGATCTTGATAAAAGTAAAATTCGGGGAGCTACGTGTTGGAGAAAATTTAGAAAAAAGACCGCTGAATCCCATGAAACCGGGGTTTTTATAGTAATCTGCCCTGATTAACATTGATTAGCAGATAAGTTCGTCAATTAGATAGTGGAACCTATTTTTTACCCTTTCAATTGATCAAGATTCGGAATACACTTGAGGAAGGAAAGGGAGGATATTGATGGGAATCTATAGCGTGTGAAAGTGTCATCCTTAATTTTATGATCTTGAAATTTATGAGAAAAGCGCACATGCAGTGTCGATACTGGACCACCAAATATCCTTCTGAATGTCATATCTTAGATTTTATGTAATGGACTCGTGAGAATCGTCTGCGATTTGACCGTTAGAAAGTATCTTGGCGCCGATCTTAGAGCTCGTTCATGATACAGTTTTTTAACTGTTTCGATAATTTCACCGAATCGATAAATCGGACCGAATCGAATATTGCATTTAGATGATATGATAATTTCGCTATACGTCCATTCTTCCATATATCCAATGAATTCGACTCATTTCGCTCTTTTCCAAGCTGATGTGAATACATGTATCATTACTTATTGGCACTATCGTCATAAAAAAATTAACAGAAATTATTGGATATATCCAATTGTGAGTGAAAGATCTTGTTTGGGATTATATCGGACATTTATGTGCCAATTGAGGATAGATGAAATAAAATTTTTCAATTATCTTCGAATGTTCCACACTTACTTTTGATTACTTGTTAAGAAGAGTGGAAAGTTCTTTGATAGACAAAATACAACTATAAGAAGAAGCATTAGTCCTGAAGAAAAATTAATGATATGTCTAAGGTAAGTTTTTTAATTGAATTTTTTACTAAATACTAAACATTATAGACATGCATTGTCATGATGTTGTGCAAGAGAAGCGCTGTAAGAGCCAATCGACATCGTAGAAAAAGCGACAATAATTAAATCTCTTTTTTAGAATAGGATTTTTTAGAAATTGATAAATATTAATCATAAAATACAACACACACAATAAGATAGAATTTTACTTATTATAAAAAAATTATCATCATACTTAATGTCATTAACTTATTGTCATTAGTCATAATCATACTTATTGTCATTAGTTATGATCATTTATTAACATAAAAACAGAAAATTAGAAATTTTGTAGACCCAGGTTTACAACAAAATGATCAGATGCTTGGCTTGTAGTAGATATTGTGGGTAGTACTGCAAGCGATTTTATAAATTCCATTGGACTCATCATTGGTAATAGCATTGTATTTATTTGCGGCTGATTGTAATAAGCAGAATTTTGGCATTCGTAATAATCTTTGTTTGGAATAGTGTGGTAGATTGTAAAATATTATTTGTTTCTTTCTTTTAAGATTTTGTAACAAATTTATAAATACCAGATTGAAATTCTAAAGTTTCATCATCGTTAAATAATGACAAGGTAAAAGTTTTTAAAAAATGATAGATGATAGTTCTCGTTATGATTTTCATTCTTTGACATTATTTGATGATCAATAAATTTTATCATTTTTGCATCTGATTCATTCTTTACTTTCTTTTTCTTTATATACATATAACAATATCATCTTTATATCAACAATTACTCTTTTTGTTCACAGATTCTGAAATACTTTCACGTCTTACTGCAATTTGAACAATTTCGTCTTGATTCTTTATCTCAAAATTAGCATGGTCCGATTTATTTTCTTCGTTTTTATTATCATCAGTGCTTTCATGATAGTCGTGTTTATAATTTTGTTCAAAAACGACATTTGTTCATGAAGCACGTATAGGTTTGAAGACTTGACAGACGAACTAGATTGTTTTTGCTCTTTGTGTCTTTTCATAGATTTTGACCATAGAATCTTTGATATGTGTCTATTTTTTTAAGACAAGTTTACCTGAAATTTAAAAAATACGTTTACATTTTTGTTTCAGATGTGGTATCTGGATGTTCATTTACAGAACTTTATTACTACTATCGAGTGGGGGCTCAACAATTAGCAATACTATTGTAGAAGTAACACAAAGTATATGGAACACCTTGTACAACGAATTTATGCTTTTACCAAATATACCTAATGAATGGGAACAAATATGGATTTCAAATAAAAGTCAATTTTCCTCACTGCATTGGCGCCGTTGACTAGCACATAAGAATAAAAAAAGAATCTGATAGCGGTTCGATATATTTTAATTATAAATTATTTTTTAATTATATTATTAGCAGTTGTTGATTCGGATCATCAATTTAGATGAAATGGAAAAGATTGTGATTCTTCAGTTTTTAAGACAACAACATTTTGGAAAAAATTAACGGAAGGCACTTTAAAAATACTTAAATTTAAATGAATCCAAATGAACATTTGGAAATAAATATTCTTTTCGTGCTTGTCGGAGACGAAAGTTTTGCCTTACATGAAAATTTATTGAAATCTTTTGGAGGAACACATTTAGATAAGAAAAAATGAATATTCAATTATCGTTTAAAAAGATATACTATACCAAGTATGTTTTCGGTATATTAGCTAACAAATGGAGAATTTTTCATAGATCTTTGGACGTAAATGAGGAAACAACTGTTTGGGTAGTAAAAGTATATGATATTACGTAATCTAATCAGAAAAAAAGATGGTTTCAATCTTAAAAATATTCGTCCAGAAGTAATCAATTTTGATAATATACCAAATGCACAAACAACGCGAGTAAGCTTATTTGTTAATTCAACTAGAACAATATTTGTTAATTATTTTGTGTCAGAAATTGGATCATTCCTTGACAATGAAGCTGGTATAAGACAATAGGACACAGTTACAATTGTTACAATTATTTTGAGATGAAATAAATAAATAAAAACTTACCAAATTCTTGTTTTTCTTTTTGTTCTTTTTCCTCGAAATCTTTCATTAATATTGCACATATCTCCTTCCATGCAGATTCTTTTATCTTTATAAATTTTTATCTTTATAAATGTTCAACGTTTTATCCCATATAACCTTTCTTCTATTAAATTTATCAAAAGTTTCGTATTTATTTCTTCCATTAGAAATACATATGTACAAGCACGACTAACTGAGAGCCCTGCGTAAAACATCTAACTAAGGTGCTGCGTACTACGGACAGAAAAACTGAAACTTCGATAGAAAAATCGTATTGTCTGAACGCGCCATTGATGACCGATTCGATTATTTTACCGTATATAGTTTGCAGTGACAAGACCGAACATCATTTTTAATCGATTCAGTAATTTTTTCGCGGTCGATAACCGTGTAAATATTCCCACATAAAATGTATTGCCACTGTAGAGCACGACAAAAAAACCGATTCGATAAAACGACGATTCGGCGAAAAATTGTATCATGTAAACGAATTCTAATGCTTCCAAATGACATTTTTATAGTTATTTATTATTTTCTTTTAATCACGGTGTTCAAGAAGGGCATTTTCGGTGTCTCGTTTAGTTTCTCTCTGTTCGCGTATATACATGATTTTTAATTTATCTTAGTTAACATTTACGAGGAGATACTGAAGTCTTTGCTTTTAATCGTCATCGAAAAAGAAAATTTTTAGCGCGCGCACGCTTTTTAAGCTGTAACAGCTCAATTTTATTTGTTAGTAACAATTGTCTTTCTATCTTAACAGAGCTCCACGAAAGAAAAGAGTCGTGGAAGTCCGTTGGACGTAACAGTCGCTTCGCGTGAAAATCGTTTCCTTAGCAGGGGAAGGTGGGGTGAAAATCGTTTTTCATAGAAAGTTTTTTTTTTTGAATTCATTCACTGTATATCTCTTTCTCTGTTTAAAGTTATTTGACTCTTCATGTAAAGCAGGGAAATTGCTTTGACTGTTACTAATTTTTTAACGAATAATGAGCGACGGTTAAAACTTGTTAGAGGTTACTCAGAGTCATAACCTTAACTATGTCAAAGTCAATGGGAGGAGAGTTCCCTTTCGGTATAATTATCTAAAAAAGTTATATTTTTCTTATTGTATATCAAAAAGATATAGCATGACAATGTTAAATTTATTAATTAAAAATTGCTATTATTCATCTTTTAAATATGGATTGCTTTTTAAGGTATCAAGATATTTAAAAAATATCTTTGAGATATCTCTAAATATGAATATCTCTGAAAAATATCTTAAACTATTGCATAAGATCTTTTAAGATCCTAAAAGATATCTTTTCGTAAGAAATGCAAGATATCGCAAGATGTGATGAGAAATTCTTTTAGAAATCTGCATAATATCTTCTTGTCTGTATCGATAGATTGTGGGTACATTCTTTTTTACGTATGATGTATACGATATCATTTATCCTGTTTATGTTTCGATGAATGACAAGAATAAATAATACATTACATACGCGTAAAACGGAATACATAGTTAACGGGGAAAAAAATTCATTCGATCTATAAAAATTTTTGATAGATTTAATAGAATGGAATTAATCATAGTCATCCCGCTAATAAGAATTTTAATGTATTTGTTTTTGAATAGATACAATAGCTGATAGAATCTATCAGATTTCCAATTAATTCAACTAAACTTTTTTTCAGTGTATAAATATATCTTTAAATTATATGTTATACAGAATATTCCTGAGTTAAATCGTCAAATTTAAAATACGAATTCAAAATCTCAAAATAAAATTTTTTTTCTGGACATATGCCCTCAAGCTTCATTCAAGTTTACTTGTCAAGTTCACATGTTTATTTTTAAAATTATATAGAGCTGTAGGAAAAAATAATTGAAATATCTCTTGTTTTTATTGTGAATTTCGAAAATTATTGATAGGTTTTTTGTTCGCAAAACTCGTTGTAGCTCGTAGTTCGTAATTGTAGTTCGTTGAATGCTTTTGTAGAATAAACTTATAATCATGCCTCGTACATATTTTAATAGTGAACATGCCGATATGGTATATTTATATGGGTTTTGTGACGGAAATGTTCGTCGTGAAAACGCGATTTTCGAACAGAAGATTGTCAAATAAATCAATATTCTCTTTAATATTTTAATATTCTCTTTAATATTTTAACTAAAGGAACTGGGTCTGTTAATATGATTCTCTGGGCTGATGGAGTTTATGCATCACTGCAAAATGAAAGAACAAGGATAGAATTCTGAAAAAGTGAATACCCCGATTTTCTTGTCGATTGACATACGAATACTACTGTATTTTGATGTCCAATTTACGAATTGTCCGATTTACGAATATGATAATGAAATTGCTGACAAGGTCATTTTCAAAGTCACGTATATTTTAAAAAATAATTTTTTTTCACATTTTTCGCGCAGTTCACGTGAAAAGTCGTGCACCTCTAAAAACAAGGAGGGAAATGAAGTGGGAATCACTTCGCGTGGAAGGATTTGAGCACAAGAATTGTCGTAATACTTAGATTTAAATTGTAGACGTAAGTAACACAAGCTTTGGCGTATGACGTATAACGACTTATTGCCGTGTCTCCAAGAGAGACTTTTCACATGAAAAGTCGTAAAGAAATTATCCTATCTATTTTTCAGCATGACAGTACTGATAAGCATGCTGAGTAGTAACACTTAGTCAGATTGCGCAGCAAACGACCATGAAAATGTTGATAATATTCATAATCATTTATAATCAACATACTAAAATAGTAATAAAACAGTAGTATACCAATCGACAATAAAATAATCGAAATATTCGCCTATTCTGAACTACCCCGGAATTTCACCAACAATCATACGGAAGACACTTTCAGCCGATTGACGTCATTCATGTCACTTTTAACCAGTTCAGCATTTATTACCGGCTAATATGTTGTGCAGGAGAACATTTTGCGATTTTGATTTTTAAATAGATAACGACCCACAATTTCCCAAAACATTTTGTGGACAGTTGAGGTCATATTTATCAAGCAAGGTATTCTCAATCAAAATAATAGTCATATTTAGTCATATAAGAATTTTCGAGCAATCAATGAATAACATTTCCAACACAATTTCCAATGTAATGTATGGTTAGGAATAATGGGCAATATTTTAATTGAATCTTTTCCATTTTCTACCAGCTCGTTTAAATGCGAATGAATTTTTCATATTTTTAAACAATGAATTTTACCTTTTGGAAAACATTCTTTTGATTATGAGAATGAATTCCTGGTTTCAATTGGATGATAGTCCCGCTCACTGTGCTGGAGATCCATGACAGTAGCTTAATTCATTTTCTCGGAAGATGGATCGGTCGTGCTGGGATGCGACCTGTGACTTGGCCTCCGCGTTCATCGGATTTAACACCATTGGATTTTTGGGATATTCTGAAGCAAAAGTGTATATAATGCGTGTTAGTGATCTTTATTCATTAAAACGAAGAATTGTACAAATGTGCGAAGAAATTACAGATGCACGATGTCAGTTAGCCACTCGTTTTCTCATCGATAGAGATAATGCTTATTTCTGGGCTGAAAGTCATCATTTTAAACAAAATATTTAATAATTAAATTTTTATTATTTGTAAAGCAATAAAGAGGATATACCTTATTTTGACATTATTTCGATATTCCTATAATTCTGTAACTTCAGAAATAAATATCTCTTGAACGAAGCATTTGCAAGCATACATTCAGAGGAAAATTTTTATTTGTTTTGAGATTCTGAATTCATATTTCCTGAATTCATATTTAAGTTTGCGATTTAATCCGGGAACACTTTATATAAAAAAATTATCGAATATACTATCATACCGCTTAAATTTCGTGCGCTCAGATAGAATAACTGTCAATTATAATTGTCAACTATGCCTATTCCTATTAATGTGCTTTTGTATTTCGATAAGTCATAAAGAAAATTAGCATGAATAAATAAGAAAAAAAATTTTTTTTTATTAAGTTAAATTATTAATGCATACGATACCCCCCCCCGAAGATATTATTTTATTTCTTGAGTTTTAAAGTATTTTTAATATTTTTCGTAAGATATGAGGAATTTATGTGAATCCAGTAATGCCGTTAAATTTTAAGCTTGTCCCTATTAATGTGGCCTGTATTGGAGTTAAGAATGTTGTGTTATGAGTGTACATTGAAATAAATATAATTGCAATAATGATTTATATAATATTATATAATATTAACTTAAACAATTAGCTTAAATTACCTGTTTTAATTATCTGTTAAAATGAGTCAAATATAGATAGGCACACAAATTGGGGCACATTAATAGGACCATAGCCGTTTGGAGGATTAATAGAGACACTAATAGAGACAAAAACATGTTTTCTATTTTTGTCAAAAACATTATAAAGTACTAACATTTTTTAGATTAAAGAAATATTATAAGAAAAAGAAATAGTTAAAAAACCGATATTAATTGTAAGCAAATAAAATTAAAGCTATAATATTTAATAATTAATTCAGTAATAAGTAAATTGATTAAAAGGCACATTAATAGGAACAGTTATTCTATGTTCGACATTTTCCAATATTATACTTGTCACGTGAAATTTATGCAATATAATTCGCTAATTTTATAATTCAAAAACTTATATAAATTTTTCCTTTAAATAAGAGATTTTATAGACAAGTTTTTGATTCTCCTATATGGGCTCTTCATTGTCACCGATCATAGCAAATATAGTTATGGAAGATTTAGAAGAAAAAGCGTTTTCAATTATTACCATGTTTGCTTTTTTTTTAGATATATATTTTAGATATATATTTTAGATATATTTTTATTTTAGATATATAGATGATATATTACTCGCTGCTCCTCCAGACAGTTTAAAGAAGTTATAGAATATTAGATAGTTATAGAATATTAGAAATTTTTAACTCATTCCATGAACATCTTCAATTCGCTTGAAATCGGCAATGACAATAGTCTAAATTTTTTAGATGTGAGCCTTATTGTTGACGAGCATAGAATTATATTTGACACATATAAAAAAAAACTTACATTTTCTGAAAGATATCTTAATTTCCATTCACAACATCCTGTCTGTCATAAAAGAGGTATAATTTTTAGTTTATTTGACAAAATTTCTTTATCCCACCCGAAATCCCATTTTAAGAATATTACTGATATGATATAAGTTTTGTTAAGAAACGGATATCTACTTCCTTTTATATTCTCTTCAATTCAAATGAGAATTAAGTTCCATTCTAACAATAGAAAGATCACCAAAATCAAGTGACAGATTATAATATTAGGTGTACAACTTTGCTTCCGCCGTTTTCCTATAGATGGCCTTAGCGGTAAGTGGTCGAAATAAATAGATCATAGACGTCATACAATAAACTTGGGCATCTGTCAACATAACCCCATAGAAACATTAGTCGATTTGTGTCTGCATAAAGTTATTCTCGATTAAAAATGTCAGTTTACGAGCCAAATTCTCGTCATTTGCGGGAGGTTTTAATTTTTTGCTTCAATATGAAGAAATCTGCGGCTGAAGCTCATCGAATGCTCTCAAATACTTATGGTGAGGCCGCT
>Ga0157363_1001826_pt1 | contig 18190 bp, 9 predicted proteins | sample AttsexASBM1_FD_111477 | JGI IMG/M metagenome (GOLD analysis project Ga0157363, IMG submission 111477) | Fungus gardens microbial communities from leaf cutter ant in Ribeirão Preto, State of São Paulo, Brazil - Atta sexdens ASBM1 | ecosystem: Host-associated > Fungi > Mycelium > Unclassified ... | reverse complement strand
ATATATATATATATATATATATATATATATATATATATATATATATATATATATATATACATATATATATATATATATACATATATATATATAAAACAAAGAGAATTATCTTAAAAATATGAAGGTCGCTTGAAAAGTTTTGAACCTTAATATAAAGACGATATTACTCGTCAAAACCATTCTGGTACTACAATTGTACATGTTTTGCAAGATATCTATGAAAATTGTAGCCATTTTGAACGCTCAGTTGTCGTTTGAGAATCATTTGTGCCATCGATGTCAGTTTTTGTAAAAATAGAAAAAAATCAGGTAAAATGGAATATCGACAATGGCCATTACAAAAATTTACGAATATGCCTCTCCGCGCGTGCTCTCTGAAGAGAGAAACTTTTGAGGCGAACATATACACACATAAATGCATAAATGTTGTATCTGTGTGCATAAACACTAGTTCACACTGAAGACAGTTGAAATGTGACAACAATATGTCCCTGTCGCCACTCAGCGTACGAAAATCAAATTACAAATTTAAACTACTCTAGTTCAGAAACGACACTGCTAGGTCCCTTTATTTTTTTTATTTAAGGTTTCTATAATATTTTTACATTACATATTTATTTAAAAAATTATTTATAGAAGCTTTTCACAAAGTATTAAAACGTTACTTCGACAAGGCTTGATATAAGAAATAAGATAAAAAAATAAGAAAGAAAATTACGTGTTAAAAACTGAAACTTTGAAAGTGAATATCTCCATTTCGGCACCGCTAGAGTCTTTGAATTTTAATCACATATAAATGAAATTATTTTAAACGTAATATTTAAATTTCAAAAATCTGTAGAAACTCAATTTCTCAGAGAAATACCTTAATTAACTATCCACCGTATTCACCAGATCCCCAACGACTTTTTCCTGTTTCCTAGCTCAAAGTTAGGCTTAGGTTCGGAGGACACAGATTATCATCAATCATAAACACTGACATCAACTGGTACAAATGACTCAAACAATAACTGAACGTCCAAAATCGCTACAATTTTCATAGATATCTTGCAAAATATGTACGATTGTAGTACCAGAATGGTTTTGAGTGTACCATCTTGTTGAGGCTTAAAATTTTTCAAACAATCTTCGTATTATATGAATATAGAATTTTGCTAATGTTACGTTATATATCTAGTATAATACAGTAACGTACAATACATTGTACAATGATAATATTTAATATCTCGCATTATGAATGTAATAAGTGGCGATTGATAAGGATTATAACAAATAAACGGTAAACATATATGGTAATCTTGTTAGCGCATGCACATATACGCAATATGTATGAAACAATCAATTGCACGTTAATTAGGCTCGATGATGATAGATCTCATTCTCGTATTTACTATGGAATGTATTATATTTACTTTGATCATTTGCAAGCAAGGTTCTTACAAGGTAAGAAGGAATTTTGTTGTCACAAAAACGTTTCTGCTTCTACATTCGATATAAAAATTTTGTTATTATTAGATATCAATTATTTGATAATATAATGTAATAAAATTTATTTTCATTTTTATTAAAATACAGAATTTTGTTGAATATATTTGCTAGTAAAAGCTTTATTTATTTATCACATTGAATTGACTAATTTAAATTATTATTAAACAAAAAATATATATTATAGAAGCTATATAGTTTGTTGCAACGAAATTGTTAGATACTATTATTTTAATGACAAATTAATTTGTTATAGCAAAAATATTTTTGGTAAGTAGTATTATTAACAAATCTTATTTTATCTTTATATAATAAATGAAATTTATTGTAATAACATAGGAAAGTGGTTCAAATATGAATGATATCTTCTGTGAATACAACATTGAAAAATGTGTTAACACTATAAGTATTTATACAAAATTACATAAGAAAAAAAGCAATGCGTAATAATTAATCATATTGTTATTGCCACGTAGTAATCAATACAAATTGAAAAGAAAATTTATTAGTAGCATATTTTATACATAGGTCAAATATAAACAATACTATTTTTTGTATGAATATAAATCAATCATGTAGATAGAGAGAGACGTATTTACACTGAGTGCCAGGTGGAGATGTTTGCTTATGTCCTAAGTACATGTGGTCTTCCAACAGTTGTTACAGTTGTTATTGTAGTAATTTCGATGTTCAAATAAATAGTACCAAGTACCGTTGCGCAAGTTCTGGTTCATGCGTTGATCAAGTTTTCTGGAGAGTGAAAATGTTAAAGCCAAAATTGAAATTTGGTGTAACCTGCGTGCACAATTCAGAGAACAGATGCTATCGAAAGTGTAAGAGCATACATTTGATACTATTTGTTTGAATATCGTAATAATGACTATAGAAACAACTGCCATAAGACCTATGTAGGGCGTGAATAGATACCTCTACCTGTCACTCACTGTAAATACATCTATCAATGTTGATTTGTTTTACAAAAAAAAACATGCTTTATATTTGATCTCTACATACAAAGTATGATATTAGAAAATTTTTTTCTTTCTGTGTATTGATTGCTACATGACTATATAAAGATATAAATAATTATTATGTATTGATTTTTCTTTTATATAATACTTATATAATATACTATAATTATATATGATTATATAAAAAATTGACATTTTATAGATAATTATATATAACATTTTTTCCCGTGAAAGATATTGATAAATTTTGATAATTTCGCAACTATCAATACGATTGAACGCACGAAAAATATTACATTGTAATAATAAAATATAATACATTGTGATTTTAACTATATCTTGTTTGTAACATGTAAATCTATATGTTTCTAATGTATATAACTCCTCTCCTGTACATGTGTTTGTATTAAATGAATATTAATATATTACTGTTAATTAATATTATTTTTTATAATTATATTTTATGTGTCATAAAAAAATATTTTTTATTAAGGAGCGCATTTTTTTTGCCTCGGGCGCCAAAAATGTTCCGGCTTTAGCCTTGATTTTGTCATATGTTATCAATTAAGGACACTCTCCTGTTACCTCCAGAAAGTTTTAGCCATCGCACATTATTCATTAAAAAGTTATTAATAAATAAAATTAATTAATAAATAAAATTATTCTTTTTAATATTTAAAACAATAATGTGATGTATTAAGTTCGGAAAGTTTGTTTCAAATTTTGAATGGATATCAATTGCACACGAGCCATTTGCGCATAAATCACAGCGCTAGAAAAAAGAATAAAGAACTCCCTACGCAGAAGTTGCTGTGATTGGCAGTGTGCAAATGAATCATTCTCTAAATCTTATATTAAATCTGAAATTTGAGATGTAATATTTTAATCAAAATATAATTTTAGTGAATTAAATATGTTTTATTTAATGACCTTGGCTCATTTTTCAGGTAGCTACATAATGCTCCAAAACGAAGGTTTCTCATTCGCGATGAATTGATTAAGGTGAATTTTGAGAACTTTAATTTCTTATCGCGAGGAAAGAAAAAAATACAATAATTAATAGTCAGACGGGGCAATGTCGGGAGAATATAGAAGAAGCTTCCTATTTGAAGTCCATTATCTTACGGATGGATGTCGCGATGTGAAATCTGGCATTATCATTCCAGCAAACGAGAATGGATTGAAATGAATTCAGATTTTTAAAAATGGATTCATAAATGTTAAAATGAATTCTTTTCAATTCTGAATGCATTTTTATTCATTTATAAGAATTACATGAAACAAATGTCTATTCCTTTTCAGTCTTGAATGCATTTTTATTCATTTATAAGAATAGCATGGAGTATATCTCTATGCTTTTCAATCTAAAAATAATATAATAATATGGTATTTTGTACGCATCATGAATACTACTCAATTCAAAATGGTGAATAGGAAATGCAGTTTTTTAATCCAATTGAATAAAAAAAGTTTTTATTTAAAAATAAATTTAAATGTTATTTAATTTATTTAAAATTATGAGTAGGAAACATTTCGTTTTAAACCAATTAAGTTCAAAAAACTTAACTAACATAAAAATAATTTATGTTCTTTATTTCTCTTTGATTAGAAATAAAATAAATGATTAATATTAATATTAGCAAATCAAACTGGGCACATTCCAAATATTACTCTGATTGTGGCGCGAAACTGGCCAGGTTATCTAATTTTTATCCGATGTCCAATGTCGTCTTATAGTAATATAAATTGTTTATATTTCATATCTGTTAAATGATGATATTTTTATTGTATCCATATAATTTCATGCGCTAGATTAGCTGGTTATAATTAAAATACACAATAAATAACATACTTATTAATTGAAGAAGTAGTGCAGGAAGTAACGCAGAAGATTCATATAATTTCAGATATAATTATTATAAATGTCTTAAGAATAAAATTTATAAGCCTTAAATATAAATATTTTTTTTCGAATATTAAACTAGTTCGAATCATCTCAGCTCGAATCTAATCCATTTCAATCCATTTCAATCCAATCAATCCATTTTAATCCATTTTCGTAGATTTAAAGTACACATTCAAAAATTTTAATCTATTTTAATCCATTCTCGTTTATTGGGTGATGGAAGAAAACTTCATGCCTGTTAGTCAATTCAGGGCGCTTCTGTGCAGCTTTCAGTTTGTCCAACTGGAGGCTATATTTTACCGTGATTGATGATCTTTAATTGAAGACGCTCATAATATACAATAGTCTTAAGAGATCCCAAATGCTCGAGAAGAACTTTCTTTATGTAAAGCCTCGGCTTAGCCACTATTTGTGTAGACGCATTGTTGATTCTCCACGATCTTTTCCGACTAACGTTATTGTATAGGATCCAGCTTTCATCATCCATCACGATCCTCTTTAAAAAAAGATTCTTTTTAGTGCCATTGAAACAGCACATTGCAAGTGTTCATATATTCCAGCTACCATTCATCAATTTCGTGTGGCAAATATTCAGTCGAGATGAAAAGCCTCTTTAGGTAGCCATACACGAATTATGTTTTGAAAGCTGTGTCAAAAATATTCCTTTTACCATAGTTACAAGATTGATATCGCTGTAACTAACATAGATTTGTTCTGTAAGGGATCAGCTAACATCATGATTTCCATTTGCGTCTTATGACTAGCAGAGATGTTATTTTTTACTTTTGTTACAATATAGTTAATTATTTATTATTATTTATCATTATTACATATTTATAAAAACATTATTTAAGCAATATGGAGTAAATATTAGACTGGACCGATTAGAATAAATTTAATTAAATAAAAGAATTTATACAATAATCAACATTACATCATACTTTCCAAGAAAGTATAGAGAAGCCATACAGATACAAAAATACCCTAACAATCTAAATAGAAATAATGGCTACAACATAAATAAAATATAAAAAAAACCATTTTCCCGGAAGACTGATCGATTTCTCCCACCTTCCGCCCCTTCCTTCCCACCCACAATTTTCTTCTTTCTTCTCATTCACTTCAAAGTATAATATAAAAAGAAACGGTCCAGAGGAACAGTTCAGGCTCCTCGCCCTGATGAAGTGGACTGCAAGGTTCACGAAACTTTGACATTCCAAGAATGGATCTGAACACGGAGGAAATCCGCGAAACACATAATCTTTATATAGAAAGCACACATGGAAGCTTCAAGAATATTATCAAATAAAAGAATTCTATATTCGGTCACGCGATATGCAGAATTACAAAATATAAATAACGATAATGATAATTTGTAGTACTGATTATCATTTTTTATGTTGATGCAAGTATAATCATTAGCTTATATATATATAGAGTATTTCAAGACATTAAGGACAAACTTTAAAGAATAAGAGATCTCAATGAAAGAATCAATTTTTGTGTTTCTAAACTTGTATCTTTTCTCTCTCTTCAATTTTTTTAAGGAGCTATGTTTGATATATAAAAAATTGTGAGCTATGTTTGAGATATAAAAAATATTATAATATTAAGGTTATTTGAACCTTAATATTATAATATTTAGATATCATATACGAATTAGATATCATATACGAACTTTATGTACAAGACATGTAAATAAATCAACGATTATAATTATAACGATTATTATTTCGACCTAATGTGATCATCTTCAATAATACAATATCAATAAAGAAATTGAAACATGAGCTGATTAAATTGAACATTACATTAAAAGTAGCCAAATGCACAGTAATTTCTCTTTGTAGATAAACATAATTCAAAATAAAATGCATTTACAAAATTATAACAAGTTTCATTTATGTATACCTTATCCTTCATTATATCATCATATCCTTCATTTTAAGAATATATGGTTCCGAAACCATAGTATTTCATGAATATTTCTATTAAAATAAGTCCATGTATCACTAAATCTCTCAGTTAGTCGATTTGATGTAAATTGATCATCTTCATTCGTCATTAGTCATAGCAATCTCAAATATGTTATAGATTTGTATATAATTGAGACTCGTAAATGCTTTATAAATGCATTTTATTTTGAATTATGTTTACATACAAAGAGGAATGACTATGCACTCCCAATTAGCTGTTTTTAATGTATTGTTTAATTCATCAATCCATGATTCAACTTCTTAGTTATGCTGAATATAGGATTCCTTTATTTAATTAAATTTATTCTCATCCAATATTCGTTCCATATTATTTAAATAATGTTTTAATATGTATAATGATAAATAATTAACTATATTAAATTGTAACGAAAGTAAAAAAAACATCTCTGCTGGACAAGCCGATACAAATAAAAATCACGATGTCAACTGATCTCTTACGAAACAAATCTATGTTAGTTACAGCGCTATCAACTTTATAAATAAATTCTAATTCTTCATCTTTCCACCTAATGTCTATGGAAATGATTGCATTTAAAAAAGCCTGCGAAGTTTTCTTGGCAAGCTCATTAAGAAAATTTGAAAACAAACACAAAATCGTTCGGAGCGCCCTCATTCTCACTGATTAAATAGTAACATGGAGCGCAAAAAAATTTAATACAATCGATCTTTCCCAACAACTTATATTTTCGCGTGAAAAGTTATGAACCTATATAGAACTTCATTTTGTTATAAAGTGTGTATATATATATGGACATAGGATTCTATTTCGTACCTTTCTATGAAGAAGCATCACCAAAAAATAAGGCACATAAGTTTGGATAAGTTTTGGATTGTATCCCATTTTGAGTGGAAAATTATAAACCTATACAAAGCAAAGTTCAACTTGGGTTTAGAGTTCAACGCAAAACATTTGCAATCTTCTTCATAGGAGAAGGGGGGAGGCGGAGGGGAAGTGAAACTCTCTATATCTATGTACACTTTACGATGCAAAGCAAGGATTCACTTTCACCATGTGATGCTATATTGCTTCCATGGGTTCATAACTTTTCACACAAAATTTTAATCCAAATCACATTGATTTACATTAAGTAAGTTTTTTAATTAACTGACTGGGATAAACTTCTGAAAACATCCAACATCAATTGTCACGAATTTTGACAATGATTTTCACTTGTTTCTAAGCGAAAACAAGTGATTAGAGTGAGAAGAGCTTTCTGCTTCTTTTCCTCTTGTTGTTTTATTCGCTCTTGATATGTCGAAGATTGCCGAAGATGAAAAGGATAGCCTCTATCTCTGCTTCGCTCGCTCAGCGCCGAAGCTGGCCGAGTGCGGCGTCACTTGGTGGGGCAAAAGTAGAGCTGATTCTTTGAGATGTCCGGGACCAAATGTGCTGATTCCCGCTGATCGGTATCTCGAGTGGAGCGTCGCTGCGCGCTCGTGGGAGATGCTGATATTCGGTTCGTCTTCGGTAGTGTTCGGTGGATATCTGCCATTGCTGCTATCACCCTGAAATTATGTTTGTTTTAGTTTAAAAAAATTGCGAGCGCACGGCGCTTCATCATTGCACAAGGCCTCTGGCCGCTACATGCATTTCGGGATACATCGTTACAAAAGCATTCATTTAACATCATTTAAGAGTACTTCTGCCAAAATTCGTAACAATCGAGCGTTGGATGTTTCGAAAGTTTATCTATCGAATGATCAATTGCAGGTACAGCTTTTACGGAGGAAATAAGTTCTAAAGACTTATTTATTTTATATGCATTTTATATTTTATATGCATTTTAATCATGATAACACACGCATATATAGTTGCGTATAATGCAAATATGTTATTAATGCAATATTTAAATTAAATTAAATTCCATCCTTCTTGTTAATAACATTTTAATAAATGAGCTAAAACTTTTTAGAGGTTACTCAGGAAAATATCTTCGACAACATGTTTTAAGATCAAGATCATTGGAAGTGTTTTCCTTAAAGTAAAATAATTATCTTAATTAATTCTTTTTATATATGAGATTTATATATGAGATTTATATATGAGATTATATGATATAAACATATGTACAGTATCAGAAATTTAAATTCATGGAATTTGCTGAAAACAAAATTTCGAGATTACTGCAGAAATTATAATTAATTTTGCGATTTGAAGAGAAGAGAAATCATCAATCATGCAATCTTTGTTGAATTGAGCTCTTCATTAATTTAATTGGTAGAATGGTTCGTTATCGCCATGTGATAATAGTTAGTTGATCCGGTCGTGAATGATACTGAAGAATTGAAACGATAGATGTTTTTCTACGTATTTAACTCGTACAGATTGAAATTATTGATCATGGATCACAAACGATTAAATATTTCGACGAAAAGACCTACTTGTGTGAGGTCCAAACGGAACAAATGGTAAGTGCAATCGTTTCACATTTATTTGCGTTTTAGTGCTGAATTACGAAACTTGTGATTTATGTGACAATTAGGGCTGTTATTTGATAAATATATTAATTTTCCCCTCTTTTTCTAAGATAAATATTTGTATCTTTTAAAAATTTTTTACTTTCTTATTATTTCTAAATTTGATTGACTATATTATTTATAACTATATATATAAGAATACAACTAGAAATTTTAGATGCAAGTAACAAAAGAATATTCTATATCAAAAAATGATATTTATTTGTATTATGACTTATATATAATTTTAAAAAATAAGAATCATTTTTAATGTTATACTTTAATATTATACTAATTTTTATATTCTAACTCTCATAGTTTAAAATCTGAATGTTTCGTCAAAATTCAATTTGGAAATTATATCACTATAACGATAACAATAATAAATGTATGTGACATGAATTAACTGATATAATTATAGAACAAATTTTATTATTTATACATTTTTAATAGGAATTGATTTATATAATGAATATCATCAAGAAATTGAAAGAATAATCAAATCTAAGATATGTTTAAAATAAAAACAACAAACCGTCACTAAATAAAAATACGCAAAACATCTAAAGATTACCTAAAATATTCTTTTTATTCAAATTTTATAATATGTTTGTAACAAAAAAAAGTATGTAAATTTTTAAATAATATATAAACAATATTCTAATATAAGTTTATGTATTTCTTTTTTTATTCTTTGTCATTTTGAAGCGGCTGTTATATTAACTTTGCACAAACATTTTTCGCTTTAAGAAGTTCTTTAAAATAATATTCAAAGATTATAATATAATATTGAATTATAATAATTCAAAAAGAAGAATACTATTTAATATTTTTAAGATAGTTTTATTGTTTGAACCCTCAAAAAAGTTATAATTTTTGTAGTCTCAAAGAATATTAAATCTTTTGTAATATAAATAATATATTATAATTTGTAATATAAATAAAATATATGAAAAACAGCAACTTTAAATTTAGAAATAATAAGAAATATTTCTCATTTTATAAACACACTGTATACACTATATATTCTGTATACATATTGTACAATATTTTGAAACTTTTTTCATGTTTTGTGACAACTTGTTGCCAGTGATTCTGATCTTTTTCTCGTAAATTACGAATCTGTAATTAAAAATGTTCCACCATGTCAGATTTTTGGAAAAAACCGAGTTAAAGTGTAAAAAAAAGAAAACGCTTCTGATTACTTTTTAAGTTACTGATTACTTTTTAAGTTATTGAAAAAAAGTAGGATATAGAAATTTTCGGGAATTAGCTTAATGGGGCATAAGATTCTTTCGTCTTCAAAAGGAATGCCTTATTTTTCATGATTTTTTTTGAAAAGGTACATAAGACTACAAAGTTTGAATTTTTTTGTAAATAAAGTACATATTTTTGACTGCTAATCATAATTTTTTATTTTATGTTTCCCTGAAAGATATCTATCTTTTTTCTAGGTCCCTTCTTCTTTCATTGTATGGTATGCATTTCAGAAATATCTCCGATCTGCTTCATCTGAAATAAAAAATTCAAGAGTCCTTATGGAATAATTTTTTCGATTTCTTTATTTTTTGTTTTCTTTTTCAGAAAAAAAGTTGAAATTTTTCAAAAATCGATTTTTCAAGTTCGAAAGTCTGCTATTTTATTAAAAATAAAAAATTTAAAAGTTGCATCCAGAGGGTAGGGACTACAATTTTTTATTAATATTTCAAGACTCTTTTTGAATTTTTGTTTCAGATGAATCAGGTTGAAGATATTTCTAAAATACATGCCATGCTCAGCTTAGGAACAAAGAAGGGAAGAGGGGAATTTTCAATGAAACATAAAATAGAAAATTGTGATTAGTAATAAAAAATATATATTTTCATTTACAAAAAAATTCAATCTTTGTAGCTTATATCTTTTCCAGAAAAAAAAACATGAAACAGCCATATTTTTTGAAGTCGAAAGAGTTCTATGCCTTCTTAAACGGAAGCTCGAATCTTAAATTACAATCGTAAAATAAAAATAAATAAATTAACATAACAGCATTTTTTTGTTGGACAAATTTTTTTAGATGCGTGCACTAACTACTACTAGCATATGCTTTTGCCGTTCGCTGTCTCTTTACGTAGATTTAATTCTTTGAAATATTAATTATTATTATTTCTTAAAAAATATCAATATAAATTTATAAAATATATCGCACGAAATTTTGTTTTATTTTTTTTATCTGTGCATAAAATATTTTCTATACTCAGCTTTCGATTTTAATAAATTTTTAAATAAGTGTATGCAGATATATAATGAATTTATAATAATTTATGATATTTCTCTGGCAACGAGTAGAAAAATAACATTTTGACTGAACAAGTTTTACATGCATCAACACAATTTCAGCAGTCAATCATATCTTAACGATAACAAGATATCAAGGCACCGATAAGAAGTACGCGACGTCAGTCAATTAGTCAAACGAGAATCCCGCAGTCGTTTTTATCTTTCTTCGTCATCAGTCTCGATCGTTTGTTTCGATTCTACAATTTCTGGATAATCGTTAATATTGCGATATTTTTTCAAGTTTTAATTACATAAGTAGTAAATAATAAATACAAAATTAACATCAAATTAAAAATCTCTACTATGCTACATTTTATCATCAAAATTTTTACTTATATTTAAAATAACTTTTTTAACTTACATTTTCTGAAAAGAAAAAAATAGATGTAATTAAAAACTATAATTTAAGAAATCTTCTTAAAATTGATTATTAGTGCATTAATATTTGAGCCATCATTAACTTTCAGTCACTTTGTATATTTGATATTTTAGCCCATCTTATATACATCTTACATGACGATAATACGACTATCTACATCATATGACTATTACAGATCATGTGACTACTAATTTTACAGGAAGAACAAAAGAAAAGTGCAAACAAAAATAGTACTACTAAAAATATAGATTTGTCATATTAATTGATCATTTGTCTTTAATATAATACTTCCTAAATGTGAAATTTATAACCTAATATATAATTAATATCTTGTTAACTATCGCGAAAATTGCAAAATAATAAAAGACTTTTCGACTCAGTTTAATTCGCTTTATCTATACAAAAGTGATTGGCCAAAACTTATGGGACACTCTGAAGTATTGATACAATTATATATGTACTATGAAGTATATTTTTATAATCATATCCTATTTTCAATTAGAAAACATTATATCAGTTTCCCACTTTTCTTTATGACATTTTTCTTTAATAAATCTATTTCCTGCTTATTTGCAAAAATTGCAAATAACTAAAATATATATTTGTAGAGAAATAATACTTTCATACATAAATTTTCAAAAAAATAAATTATCAAAAAATGTTTTCTTCGAGTGCTATAATTATTTCGAACATAAAGTAAATGATTATTTTATGTATATATGTATATAAAATAATCATTTACTTTATGTTCGAAATAATTATAGCACTCGAAGAAAACATTTTTTGATAATTTATTTTTTTGAAAATTTATGTATGAAAGTATTATTTCTCTAGAAATATATATTTTAGTTATTTGCAATTTTATATATATATATATATATATATATATATATATATCTCATGTGATATTATATTATTACGTTGTTACTGATGATATTATATTATGACAATGTTGGAGAGTTATAGATTTGTCACAGAAACGATCACAGAAACGGTCACCTATCTGTTCGTCGTGCGCGAATGACGTAACCGACGCGAGTGATTATCTTTTCTGTGCGAGAATAGAAAGAACAAATAACGTTTTAGCGATAAATAGTGTTCGATGATTAGTACATGCTATATATATAAGATCGTAGATAATCAGCCACTCGCCGCAGTTTATCTTACAGCAGTAAATGTTCTACTACCTACATATCTACATATTCGTCTTTATCGAGCAAAGCGCGCGTCATTTAATTGGTTGAATTATCTCAAAAATTTCATTATCAATAAGTATATTGCAAATTAGAATACTATTTAAAATTACAAACTTTATTTAGTGAGGCATTACAATTGAATACGAAAATTGAAAATAACAAATAAATGTCCGGAAAGCTTATATTTCCGTGAAAAAAAAAACAAATTCCATAAAAAAATGGTGAAGATATCATTTTTTGTAGCGTATCCATAGATTAGAAAAAAATAATTAAAAAGAGAAATTTTTATGATTTTTTAAAAATTCGTACAACGTCATGGAAATCTACAAATGTTCATGAAACAGAAATTTGAAAGACAAAAGCGCAAGAATTGTACTGAATATATATTCATCAACAATTCCGTATTTTTACATTAAAAAATTAATATAAAGAATCTTCAATTGAGATAAAAATTTATAATAATTGACAGTGAAAAATGAATCTCTATAAACTATTGAATATCTTTGTACAAAGAAGTTCCATGAAAAGAAATATGTAAACCAAATTTTAGAGCATAAAAGATTATAAATTAAGATTGATTGAAGAAATAACAATCAGAAATGAAGAATAGACTTTTTAAAGAATTAATTTCGAATTTTTATAAGATAAATACATTTAATAATAATGTACAAATAGTTAATACTGAAGTTAATGCTGAAGTTTTTATTCTAAATATCTTAAACAAGCTACATTTGTAGTTGTGTCGCTATTGAAGCGTTTATTCAATATTGAGATTAGTATTGTACATTATAGTGAGTCATAAACGGATGAATGGCAATGTGTTGAAAATGGGCGGCAAATCTCCATCACTAGATTGTGAGGAAGAACAAAAGCTGATATCACCAACAACGCCGATGACGCCAATTATGCAAATGACAAAGAACCCGTATTCTTCCTTAAAATATAGGTAAAGCAAAAATATTTAGATTTTTCCCTTATTTTATGTAAAAAATATAAAAATTCTTTTATAATTTCATATTGTTAAAATAAAACAAAATCAGAATATCTGTTGAAAACATCATTAGAAATATTGAGTCCACGCAATCAGTCTAAGTCGCTTGCAACTTTCGCCATGAAAATATTACGAATGATAACACGTTTTAATATTACTTTTTAAATATTTCTGTATACAAGATTGGTATTTATATATTTTAAAAGAAACTATAATATAAAATTACAAATTGAAAAATTGTTGATACAAAAAACATTTCTTACAAACAATTATTGTAAAACAATATACTTTTCTTTTAATTTCTTTCTTTATTTTCTCTCTAGAATGTAATATTCCAATCTGTCTGTTAGAGAGTTAAAACATTCAGATAAAAATATAAAATCCAGCAAAAGATTGGTATATTAAAATTAGGACATTTTTTTAACAATTTAAACTATTTTATATTGGAAATATTTGTAATGTAGCAGCAATTGATTAGTAATGAAGATAATTATAATGATAATTATTTTCTTATAAGATTATATTCATATATATTAGGTGTAGTAAAAAGAAATCCATTATTTTTCCATTCAATTTCATGCAAAAATAATGGATTTCTTTTTACTACACCTAATATATAATCAATAGAAGAAAATAATAAGATCTAATGTCGATGTGAATTAAGCAAAGATATAAATTGTTCATTAATAAATAAATCTTTATAAATGTATCTAATTAATTTTTCAAACTCAGATAGCTAAGTGAAATTCAGCATATGGAACAAGTTGATGCATTGCATGTATTGTTTTCAACTTATCGACAATTTGCTATCATTGGAATCTAATGTGAATTGAGTTAATATCAGGAGGCAAATAGATTTCATGAATTTACGAAATTGTAAGAGTATACATTGAAAAATAATAAACTCGTTACGTTGACAGCAAACTGACGCACGCCATGTACGCATGATGACAACTTGCCAGCAGTTTGCTAAATTCTAAGGAAAACTTTACGTGACATCAGAGCAACAGATAGTTTGTAGAAACACCTTGGCTTTAGTTTGGTGAAATTGAATGCGGAATAAGTGTCAGCAAAATAGCAACATATGGCCTTTATTTGGCTATCTGGAAATAACCAAAAACTTGAAGATTTTGCCTATAAAATTTTTCTTAAGACAAAATGTTGTAGTAATTTTATAAAAAATAAGAAATTCTTTTTTATACACATTGCAAATAAGACTGTGTTTCAAGATTCACTACTAGTGCTGAAAATATATAATATACGTAACATAAACTATAGATTTTTAGTGCTGGCAGTGAATTTTGGAAACACAGCCTAAATAGAATAGAATAGAATTTATTTACACTTCAGCATATACAAACCAAGAAGGGGACTTAGTTTACAGAAGTACTTAACTCATTCACACTTACACTCCTCTCTTGCTTTTATCTTACAACTACAAACCTAAACTATTATTATACATTCTCTTTTACCTATACCAACATAATCTCTATATCATAGCCCTATCACAGTCTATTATTATTATTTTATATCCCATTTCTTTCCCTTTATTTCTACCTAGTATTTCTTTACCCTTACTTACCTATCTTCCCTTATACTCCTTAATTGCACATTCCATCTACATCTTATCCTTTTTATTTTTTATTGGTCTCATTTCAATTCATTTCCTTAGCTTATGAATAAATAATAAATTGCCTATCACTAACTATAATATACTACGCTACAATCTTATCTTATATTCACAGCCTTGTTGTTTTACAAAATACTCATTCCTTGTCTTTACATTATCTTTATCTTTACAATAGTCTCTATTTATATCTTTTTCTTCCTTTCTCCTTTCTTTTCTTTTCTTTTTATTTATTATTTCCTTTTCTCTATCCTTCCATAGTTTTATTAGCGTTTTTCTTAAGTTCATTCAAATCTTCTCCCTATAAATTCCTTACAATCTTGTCCTTATTCTTCCCTAATTCTTCAAAACTATCTCTTGTCTCCTCGCATTCTTTAACATAATGCTCGAGGCTATCTTCGCTTGCATCACAGAAAAGACATCCTCCCTCTCTCTATTCCTAGTCAGTATTTATTCTTCTCTTCTAAATTATCGCATCTTAATTTAAATAACGCTTTTATTTCATCTCCTCTCTTTCGTTCTATATACTCTCAGATAATTTGGTGTCCTATTCTCCATACTTATTTCTTTATATCTTTTATTATACCTTGATCTATCTATTCTTTCCTTTTTCCATTGTCTCTGTAAATCCCTATTTATTAAATCTTTTTCAAAACTTTCATTTCCATTATTTCCCTAGATTCAATTCCCTATTATAATAATCCTTTCTCTTCATACCATATCATTCTAATCATAACTTTGTTTTTCCTCCCAGCAGTCTCTGACCAAATTACCTATGTTTCCAGAATTTAATCTTTTCCTCGTATTTTCTTGCCCTCAAATCCTACTTTGAGCTTATCCATTACCAGCTCCCATAATTATATATCTTGGAATGCAGAAATCTAGTTTAAAAATCCACCTGACGTAGTCTAACATTATCTTTTTTAGTTCGCTTTTTTCTTCCCAGCCCCATAATTCCATTCCATATGCCATAACACTTCGTACCAAATATTTGAATAATCCATCTTCTACTAAAATCATTTCTGCATAGGTTTTCTCCTAAGTCCCATCTTTTTTACTATCCCATCTTTTTTCCTTTTCTATTTATTTCTTTAATATACCTTTTATAATCCCCCTTTTTATCTAAATTAAAATCCAAATATTTGAATTCCTGCATCTCCTCTAGTTCCTTACTTTCCCATTTCATCCTATATCCACCAAACTCTCTCACCATTTTCCTATTATTTTCTGATAAATCTTTCTTTACTGTTTCCAATTCCTTCATAACCTCTTCCAATTTTTCCTCAAATTTTTTAATTTTTTTATCCAGATTCTTGTATGTCCCTTCTTATTCTATTCTATCTCCCTTTCCATTAAGTGTCTCATTTCTTTTCTCACCTCTGTACAATTCTTCCTAATCTCTTCATTTACTTCTACCTTTATTCTTTCCATTACATTTTTCTCCTCTGTCATGTCAAATGTCACTTTTTTTGAACCTACCTTTGATTTATCTTCTGTCAATAAACGTTGCTTGTTGTCTACTTTGCCCTTTCTTACTTTACTTACGCTTGCTATTTCTCCTTCTTCTCGCTGTTTTTATTGCCGTTATTCCGCTCCCTATTCTTCCTCACCTCTATATCGACTTTCTAACGCACGCACCAAAAGCCTCTCTTTCAATTGCTCGTGTACCTCCCGCTTCTAACAAGCTAATTAGCTCACAATTAAGCCTCTCGCTGACCCTATTTCGTTAAACTCGCTTATTAATTGCTAAGACACACTTGTATACATGCACTCATATGCCCTCTAACCAAATCCAGAACACAGCCTAAATATACGAGTATATATTCTAAATAAGAAATCTTGTTCATACCAAGAAATCACTGTGACCATAATCACTAATATATGGTGCATGAAAAAGTGCACAATGATTGCATTTTTAATAGTAACATAATGATAAAAGTATAAGTAATAACATTGGTCTTTTTTATAATAGACTAAAATAAATTTAATCTTAATTATTCATAAAAAGATTATCAAAGAACAGAATTGTATACGTGCGGTCAATTAATTTATTAATGAATATAATAAAATAAAAAAAAAACACCTTATCATTTATGAAAACTTTTATAAAAAGTAAACACAAATTAATTATATAATATGTTATGAAATATAATAATATATAATACGTTAATAATGTGTTATTAATATAATACGCATGTATATAATTATATAATAATTATATAATAATATTGATATTTATTAAATTGTAAATCCTTCCTCCCAAATACAAAAATAAATAAAAAGAATTATTCTTATTTTTAAAAAATCTTAAAAAGAATTAAAAATCGAATTAAAAATATTCAAGCTAGTCTGAAATGAGAATAATATCTATGCGATAAAAAATTCATAGTGCGTAATTATATAATTATAATTATATTCATAATATGAACTTTATTATTCTTTTTTATAAATATTCATAAAATATCCATAAATTAATCCTTAATATACGGTTTGTTTATTTGTATGTCCGGTTTATCATTTGAACTTCTTCACTTAAATTTTTCTGAAATTCTTTATAAGCAAAAGAGAGTCAGATATCAGTAGATAATACACACGATTATATAGTAAATTATTTACTATAATATAATATTGGGAGTACAAATTAGTTCGGTCCGTTTTCCTAAAAATGGCTCCAGCTGTTGTGAATGGTTCAATAGTGACAACTGATTTTGGAGGTTTCAGAGAGGTTAAACATCTGCTAATAATATTCTACAGTTTATATCTTTGAGTTTCATACAAAAACCTTGATTTTTACTGTGTTTGAAATGTAGACTTTTGTGTTAACCAAGCAGCATTTGCGGGAGGTTTTGATTTTCTGCTTTAATT
>Ga0157363_1001825_pt1 | contig 18190 bp, 24 predicted proteins | sample AttsexASBM1_FD_111477 | JGI IMG/M metagenome (GOLD analysis project Ga0157363, IMG submission 111477) | Fungus gardens microbial communities from leaf cutter ant in Ribeirão Preto, State of São Paulo, Brazil - Atta sexdens ASBM1 | ecosystem: Host-associated > Fungi > Mycelium > Unclassified ... | reverse complement strand
TACTCAATCTACTGTTTATCCAATTCACATTTCTCAGGTTTTAAAAACAACTTGTACTCAGCTAAAATCACTATAACCTGGTAAACAGCTTTATATTGCTGCTTGTTACAACCTTAGCTTGGAGCTCAGGTTGTACTTAGGCAAAGGCTTGAGAGTAAGAAAGGGATTTATGACAATTGGTAAAGCATAAGGATACAGGAGTATACCTATGCTATATATACAAGGTTGACATAAGGAAAAGGTTCACTGTACATAAGGTAATCAAGTTATAAGGCATAAGGATAGAGCAAGGACACAACACCTATTATATGAGGTGCTGACTGAGATTACTTCAGCACAGCCAATCATATTGTCATCACTCTGTACCCTAGTCCATACTGAATATATGAGGCATTAATTATAACAACACCCATATGAATCAGATTAATACTTTGAGTTCTCCAACCACATGAGTTGCCACAATTTTCTTTGTAGGACCAATGATTGCTTGTCCTTGATTGTTAACAGCAATGAAATATGGTTTGTGTAAAGAGCCTCCTTGATACATAGATATAGGGAATCTATTTCATGAGGTCTCTGTGTTATGCTTTTCTTTGACAAAGGCCACTGCTATTTCTTTCCAGAATTCAGGATCTTGTTCTCCTCTAGAGCAAAGTGATTGGTAGTGTGGGGGTAGCTTAAATAATTTTGTTTGTGTCAGAGAATATATGAACTTCATGTGTGTTGTGGCAACCACTTATCACAATGACAAATGATAATACAAGCGAGTAAATCTCAAAGTGGATATATTGTGGGTAGTTTACAAGAGAACTCAATAAGGAGTCTCTGCTAAATTAGAGTCCTATATATACGAAATACACATGGTCCATGCTACTAATAATTACACCTGCCCTTATGTCCATGCTATAACCTTATGTCTGCCTCATTTCCTACTCAAGACTATCATGTTGTATACATGTGCCCTGATGTCATCTTCTAGACCCTTCCTCCACGTTCTAGGCCTATGATGTCACATCATGTGACCTGTTATGTGACTGTGGTGTCATGTGCCTTTTCATCATCCAAAAGAAAATAAAAATAAAAATAAAACAAAATCAATATAAAATCAAAAAAATAAAATAAAATAAAATAAAAATTGTTAGTGTCCAAAGCATCTCATAACAATGTGTCATTCTAAGTTCTTGATTTCATTGTGTATGAAACTCAATTTAGTTGTCTTTGATAATGTGGTTGCTGATACCTCATATAGTTTGATTAGTATGACTTCTTCTACTTTTCCATTCTCTCTTTTCTGTTCTCTGTCTTTGTATAACTCCTGTATTCCTTGAATATCATTGTCCACATATTGATTTCCTTGTCCTTTGTAATTGTCCAATTCATCAGCTAGCATGCATTGAATTTGATATATCTGATCTTCCATATTGCTTTGAACCAGATATTGTAGGTTGTTATGACCTAAGCTTTTAGAGCTCAGGTTGCATTTAGGCAAAGACTTGAGAAGAAGTAAGGGAAGTGTATAAGTGGTAAAGCATAAGGATACATGATAGTATCTACACTATATATATGTGAAGTACATGAGAAAACAGTTCATAGTTCATGAGAAAGACGAGTCATAATACATAAGGAAAAAGCAAGGCTAAGGTGCTTACCACATGAGGTGTTGACTGAGACAACTATGGTGCAGCCAATTGTAATGTCATTACCCTTTGCCCTAGTCCATGTTGTATCCTCAAGATATCCATTATAACAATATCCTATTTTCAGCATTCATGTTCCCATGAATTAGACCAACACTTCAAGCTCTCCAACTACATGTATTGCCACTGATTTCTTGTTTGGTCTGATAATAGCTCTTTCATGGTTGTCAATGGTGATGAAGTATGGTTCATGGGGTGGTCCTTCTTGATATAACATTATTGGATAGCCATTTCTTGTTGTTTTAGTATTATGCTTCTCCTCCACAAATACCATTACTATTTCTTTCCAGCAATCTGGATCCTGCTCTCCTCTAGAATGGAGCAATGTATAGTACGGTGGTGGTTGGAATATTTTTGTTTTGGTAGGAGCTTATATGAACTTTATGTGTTGTTCTAAATTCTTGATCTTTTCTTGGATAAGGTTTGTTTCCATAGTTTTGGATATTATGGATTTTGTGGTTTCATATGGTTTAAATAATACTACTTCTTCATCTTGTATGGTTCCTTGTTTTATCTTTAGGTCTTTATCTCTATACAATTCTTGAATTTCTTTGATGTTTTCATTCACATACTTGTTGCCTTTGTCTTTGTAGTCATCCAGTTCATTGGCTAAACATCTTTGGATTTGATACACCCAATTTTCCATGTTGCTTTGAACCAGGTTTCGTAAATCTTCTGATATTCCCAATATATGTGTTGTATTCATCATCTGATTATAGATGCTAGTTTTCAAGATTACTCTTTCTATTTCTGTGATAGTTGTGTTTGTTTCTTCTGCTATTTTTATCATGTCTTTCACCTGTCTCTGCACATCTATCATTGCTTCCAACCCTTGTAACATCTTGTGATATAACTTTGTCCAATTGTCTTGTTATTTCTTCAAGAGTCTGGCTTCTTCCATGTTGTTCAATTTTCTGGAGATGTAGGGGTTGGAAGAAGTAGGGGCTGTTGCATATATGTTGTATTCAGAAGACATTTCAGCTTTGAGTATTGCTTTGATTTTTCTAAAGACAGAGTTTTACTCCCCTTTTTATAGGTTTCAACTCAAACACCTTGCCCAATAGTCTTCAATCACCTCCCTTGCATGGTGCAATCCTGATTCTGTAATCCATTGATCATGTTCATCTCCATAACCTTTCTAGTGTACCAGATATTGTGTTTTCCTGCCTTGTTTCCTATACTTCCTGATTTCTTCAACTTCATACTCTTCTTCTTCATTAACAATTGTCAGTAGAGGTGCTGATTCCACATGTTATCCTTTGAAATGTGGTTCTTTGCATTGTGTGAGTAAGTCTTCATTGAACATGTTGTGGATTATCTATCCTTCTGGAAGTTCCAGCTGAAATGCCCCTTGACTAATGTCTTTTGAGATCCTAAAAGGTTCATATCTCTTTTGATCCAACTTCTTTGAGGGTCAGTTCAAATGAATATTCTTGCTTTCCAACCACATGTTGTCTCTGAACTTCAATCCTTAAGGGTTCCTTCTTTTCTTATTGAATTGTTTTTTCATATTCTTTTGGGCCTCTTCCATCAACTTTGTGGCTTTCTCCCAGCTTCTTTGTAATCCTGTCAGGAATTCTTCTATTCTTGGAAATTCCATTTGTGCCACAAGATTCCCCTTCCAAGGGTGTCTTTCAAAGTTTAATTTGAATGGTGTCCTTCCCGTTGCCATATGTCTTTTGTCATTGTATTGGAACTCCACAGCTGCTAACCATTCTACTCAGTTGTCTTATTGATAATTGACATAATGTTTTAAGAACATTCCCACTTCTTGATTGATCCTTTCCATTTAACCGTCCATTTAAGGGTGATATGCTGTTGACAACTGTCTTGTAGTTCCTAGAGCTTTTGTGAATTCTTCCATGAATTTTAATGCAAACTGTGGACCTCTGTCACTAAGGATTTTCCTTGGAATTCCATGGAGTTTCCAGATTTCATCTCTGAAGATTTTGGCTATTCCTTCTGATAAGATATTTGTTGTTGTTACCTTTAGTCGTATCATTTTTGTAAACTGATCTACGATAACTACTATGGCGTCCATCCCATTAGACCTAGGTAAAGATCCAATTATATCAATTCTGATCTCCTGCCATGGTCCTTGTAGTATTTCTAATAGATGAAGTTCTCCTGGTTTCCATTGGTGTTGAACTTTGTATTAGGTTAACACAAGAGAACTTGATGGAAAACTCTGTACAGGGTAGTCTACCTTATATACTAAAACTTCATAGTTTGTGCTAACTACTTCTAGCCTACTCTAAACAGCCATGTATTTGCCTTAAGGTCAATATATGCTGCACACATTGTATGATGTCATTCTTCCAGAATCTTCTACATCTTTCTATACATTTTATGACTTGTGACCATATCATTTGATGTGACTGATGTGTGACCACATGATTTAGTCACCCTAATCCTAGTTTCTAAAAATAGACTGAAAGGAAAATAAATCAAAAATAAAATAAAAATAAAAATAAAAATGAAGATAGTTAGAGTCCACTGCTTTCAGCTTTGATATTCTTGTTCCCTGGTGTTGTTTCTTCATATTTCTTCTAGTAGGTCTAAGTTGTCTGTTGTCTGGTTTCTCTTCAACATCATCACTTCTGCCATAGTTTTCCTTGTTTATAACTCCTTCTTGAGTACTTGAACATCCTTGTTATCATCCTTTGTATTTACTTGATCCTTTCTTGATAAAATGTCTGCTTTTGTGTTTGTCTTTCTCAGAATATGTCGTAAAATAAAATCGTAGTCTTGCAGCTTTAGATACCATCTAGCTTGTCATCCATTTAGTTTGTGAGGTTCCCTGAAATATTTCAGGTTCTCATGGTCCATCTAAATTTCAAATGGTTCTATTGCATCCAACAGATATTGTTGCCATTTTACCAAAGCTTCGACAATTACCAGTAGTTCTTTGTTGTAAATTTTGTAATTTCTTTCTGCTGGTTGCATTGTTCTGGATAAGAACGCTGTCAGTTTTCATTTTTCCTCTTATTCTTAGGATAACACTCCTCCAATAGCATGTCCTAAAGCATTTGTTTCAACTCTAAATTTTCCTTCTCTCTTTAGAAGAGAGAGTACTGGTTAGCTTGTAATCTTCTCCTTGAGTTCTTCAAATGCCTTGTTATATTCTTCATTCCATATCCATTCCTTCTTATCCTTTAATTTGTTCAATAGTCTTGCCATATAACTGAAATTCTGGATAAATCTCTGGTAGAAATTTACAAGTTCTAGAAAACTCTCCACATCCTTGACTTTTGTCAGCATCTTCCATTCTTTAATGGCCTTAATTTTTTCTTGTTCCATTTTGACTTGTCCCTTTCCCATGATAACTCCTAGTATTGGGATTTTTTCTATATTGAAGTTACATTTTGACCATTCAAAACACAGGTTGTGTTTCTCTGCAATCTTCAAAAATTGAATAGTCCTTTCTTTGAGTTTCTCCATTGTCTTGGCCAGTATAACAAAGTCGTCCATATAATTTGCTAATACTCCTTCATGGAGTAATTTTTGGAAAATGCTATTCATCATCCTTTGAAACATTCTAGGTGAGTTGCACAATCTGAAATACATTACTTGTGGTTCGAATAGCCCTTTGTTTATGAGGAAAGCTGCTTTCCATTCGTTACCTTCTTTGATTCAAACATTATTGTATCCCCATATAAGATCAAGTTTGTTGATTACTTCTCTAATTAGGGATAATAGAGTCTTGTCCTTTATTGTGACTTGATTAAGTTTCCTGTAATCCTGAACCAACTGTATTAAACTGTCCTTCTTTGAAATATAAAAATAGGGTGCCGCATATCTTGATTTTGATTCTACAATTAAACCTGCTTTGAGTTGTTCATCTAACTACTGGTTTAATGCTTTCTTTTCCTTAAGGGTTATTGTGTATGCCTTTGCATTTAATTCTCATGGTGCTTCATCTGTCAGATTTATCTTGTAGTCCCATTCATGTCTCTCTGGTAGCTTTTCAAATTTCTTCTTGTTGAACAAATGTGTAAATAGCTGAATATAGTCTGGTAGATCTTCTGGATTGGTTTTATCCAGTTCTTTCCCAATTTCTCCATTGTCCTGTGTCATGGTTTTTGTTGCCTGAGTTCTTCTAGTTTTGAATCTGATGTATCAATGTTTCATGGTACAACATTCTGAACATCTTGTGAACTTTATCGTTCTGTTTTTCCAATTAAATTCTGAGTTATGTTTGACTAGCCAGTCATGGCCCAAAAACATGTCTGTTCTGTTTAAATCCATTACTGCAGCTTCTAATCGTTCTTTGTGACTGTTAATCTCGATTTCTAGAGATGCCATCTTGGTTACTTCTCCGTTTTTTGTTTTGTCTATGTTGAAAACTTCAAATGAAAAATTTATTGGTTTTGTTTGAATCCTTTTGTCTTTGACCAGTTGCTTGTCAATTCTCATATATGTACAACCAGAGTCCACTAGTGCTTTCACCTTGAGGTTTTTTCCATTCTTTGTTTTCACATTTGCTTGTATATTTAATTCCCTTTCCATGTTACTTCATCAGTTCAAATAACATATTTATTCTGAGAAGTTACAGTGGAGATCTCTCATATCATGCCTACTCAAGATCATCTCCAAAACCCTGCTTCTTATTATTATTACTCTTTTCATTGTTGTCTTCATTGTCTGATTCTTCTTGTACTTTGTATTTCTTCATCGATTGCTTCCTTTTGCAATTCTTGGCAATGTGTTCTTCTTCGTCACATTTGAAATATTTCCTTGTTTCCCTCTCTTTCTTCTTTGACCAGCATTTCTTTGCCATATATTCGTACTTGTTACAATTGAAATATTTCAGTTTCCTATCTTTGAAATTCTCATTGGACTTTCCAATGTTCATGGGTTGTCCTCATCCTCCATACGTTATTCCTGTGCTAGTTTTGTAGTCATTTCTCCCTTTCATGGATTCATATCCTTGGCCAACCAATGTGATTGCCACTTTCTATTCCTTGAGTGTCTCTGATACTACTATGGGTAGATATCCCAAAATAGTCTTGATAATATCTTGTTATATATTCTTTTTCAATAGAAAAATAGTATATAGCTCATCTGTGTCTGCTTTCATTACTAGCACTTCAAACTCTATTATGAAGTTGGCTGTATTTTTCTTTCCTTGTTTGAAGAATTCTATTCTCCATTCGGTATCTGTTACCTTTGTTTTATTGCTGAATGTGGTCTTGATTTCTTTCATAAAATCGTCCTAATCTTATATGCCCAGTTTTTTGTCTAGCTCATTGAGCTTCTTCTGTGTGTAAATTTCTGCAACATCTCCTCTATGTTATAAATCAAAGACCTTGGAGTGGGTCAATGAAAAGAACCTTGTATTAGGTTAACACAAGAGAACTCAATGAAGAACTCTATACAGGACTATCTACCTTATATACTAATACCTAATAGTCTGTGCGAGCTATTTCTAGCCTACCCTAAATGACCATGTGTATGCCTTAAGGTCAACATGTGTTTTACATGTTGTATAACATCATCCTTCCAGAACCTTCTTATATTCTTCCACGTGTCATCTGATATGACCTGTTATGTGACAGTGTAATCTTGTCACTCTAATCCTAACCCTAGTTCTAAAAATAGAATAAAGAAAAATAAATCGAAAAGAAAATAAAGATGAGCAAAGAAAATAAAAAAAGTTTAAGTCCACTTCTTTTGTTCTTGACACTCTAAGGCATGCTAAGACTGCTGTGATCTTATCATCAGTCTCTATGACCCTATTACTCTTAAGGTATAATCATATCCCTCTCTACTAGTCTTCAAATTTCATTCAGTCCCCATTGAACTACCCTAGATCTGAAACCATACTCTTTGGCATTGTTGCTTGTGTATTGTCATTTACTGTTACTGGTACTGGTATTTCTGACATTTCTGTATCTGTTCATTTGTATTCTTCCAAGGCTTTATTCTTGATTTGGAAAGATTCTAGTCATTCTGATAATGCCTTTATATTTTCTGTTCTTCTGGAACTCATTTTGGTTCCTCTTCATAGTTTACACTATATGTGTTTCATTTGTTGCCTAGTGGTAACTTTGCCTAGTTTTGTCTATGGAATATTTCACTACATCTCTCTTGCAAGGTGAGCTCATTGATGCTTTACCAAATATTACAACCTTAGCTTTTAGAGCTCAGATTACATTTAGGCAAAGACTTAAGAAAAAGTAAGAGAAGTGTATAAGTGGTAAAGCATAAGAATACATGATAGTATCTACACTATATATATGTAAAGTACATGAGGAAACAGTTCATAGTTCATGAGAAAGACGAGTCATAATACATAAGGAAAAAACAAGGCTAAGGTGCCTACTACATAAGGTGCTGACTGAGACAACTATGGTGCAGCTGGTTGTAACGTCATTACTCTTTGCCCTAGTCTATGTTGTATCCTCGAGATATCCATTATAACATAGGTCTTCTGATATTCCTAGAATATTTGTTGTGTTTGTGACTTGGTTGTTAATACTTGCCTTTAGAATTGTCCCCTCTATTTCTGTGACTGTCATATTTGCTTCTTTTGCTATCTTCATCATATCCCATATTTGTTTCTGCACATCTATCATTGCCTCCAAACCTTTCAACATTTTGTGGTATAGTTTACTCCTATCATTGTGTTCTTCCTTTAATAGTTCAGTCTTGTCCATGTTATTCAGCTTCCTGGTGATGTATAGGTTGGGAGAAGTTGGTGTGATAGTATAGTTGTTGGTAATTTGATAAGATATTTGCTTTGAAGATTGAGTAATAATTGTTGTAAACTGTCAAACTGGAATTTTACTCCCCTCTTTATAGGTTTCGACTTGAAATTCTTAATCAATAGTTTTCAATTGCCTCTTTTACATGAGATAACTCCATTTCTGCAATCCATTGATCATGTTTATCTCCGTAGCCCTTCTAATGTACTAGGTATTATGTTCTCTGTCCTTATTTTTTATGCTTCCTGACTTTTTCAACTTTGTATTCTTCTTCCTCATTAATAATTGTAGGTGGAGGTGCTGGTTCCATGTGTTGTCCTTTGAAATGTAGTTTTCTATACCTTATCAGCAGGTCTTTATTAAACATGTTATGAATCATCCATCCTTTTGGAAGTTTAAGCTAAAACACTTCTAGACTAATGTCCTTTAAGATTTTAAAGGATCCATATCTTTTCTGGTCCAGCTTCTTCAAGGGACTGTTCAAATGGATGTTTTTACTTTCCAACCACATGTTGTCTCCAACCTTTAATCCTTGAGAATTCTTTTGTTTCTTGTTGAACTGCTTCTTCATTGCTTCTTATACTGCCTCTATAGACTTTGTAGCTTCCCCCCAACTTCTTTGTAGGCCTATAATGAAAGCTTCTAATTTTAGAAACTCTGTTTGTGCCATAAGGTTGCCTTTCTATAAGTGTCTTCCAAAGTTAAGTTCAAATGAAGTCCATCCTATTGCTATATGTTTCTTATCATTGTATTGGAATTCTGCAGCTGCTAGCCATTCCTTCCAATTATCCTGTTGGTAGTTGATGTAGTGTCATAGAAATATTCCCACTTCTTGATTAATCCTCTCTATTTGTCCATCTGTTTGAGAATGATATGCTGTTGACAACTGTCTTGTAGTTTCTAATGCTTTTATGAATTCCTTCATAAACCTTAATGTGAATTGTGGTCTTCTATTGCTCAAGATTTTCTTCAGTATTCCATGTAGTTTCCAAATTTTGTCTCTGTAGATTCTTGCAATCTCTTTTAAAGATATGTTTGTCATTGTTGCCTTTAATCTGACCATCTTGGTGAATCTATCCATGATAACCACAATAGCATCTTTTCCATTTGATTTTGGTAATAGGCCAATAATATCGATACTGATTTTCTGCCAAGATCCTTGTGGTATTTCCAATAGGTGTAATTCTCCTGCTTTCTTTTAGTGTTGTACTTTGTTCTGTTGGCATTTAAAACATTCTTGAATATATTTCTTGACATCTTTCTTGATTTCTGGCCACCAGTAGTTTCATTTGATCAATTTCAACATTCTTGACTGTCCTAGGTAGCTGATGTCTGTAGGGTTGTGATTTTCTCATAGTACTTGTTCTCAAATTTTCTTGTTGTTGGGAATGTAGATTTGTCTATCTACATAGACTATTCTGTTATCTTCCTAAGCTTGTCTATTTTCCTTCTTTGATTCTTGTATCACTTCTTGTTTCTTTGTCCTATTTTGTTGAATCTTCTTTAGAAACTCTGTTTTTTCCATTACTCTGTTTCTTCTCAACATTGTAATTTTAGTGGTTATTCTTCTTGTCCATAATTCTTCTTTCAATATCTGTATGTCTTTGTTATCATCTTGTATATTTACTTGGTCTTTCCTTAACAAGATGTCTGCCTTCGTATTTGTTTTTCTTGGAATATGTCACAGTGTGAAATCATAGTCTTATAATTTCAGATACTATCTGGCTTGTTGTTCATTTAGCTTTTGAGGTTCCCTGAAATACTTGAGATTTTCGTGATCTGTCCAGACTTCAAACTTTTCTGTTGTATCTAATAAGTATTGTCTCCACTTAGTTAAAGCTTCTACAATGGCCAATAGTTTTTTGTCATATATCTCGTAGTTTCTTTCTACTGGTTGCATTGTCCTGGATAAGAAGGCTATTGGTTTCCATTTTCCTTCCTGTTCTTGAGACAATACTCTTCTAATAGCATGTCCTAAGGCATCTGTTTCTACCCTGAATTTACCTTTTCTTTTTAGAAGGGAAAGTACCAGTTGGCTCATTATCTTTTTCTTTAGTTCTTCAAATGCTTTTTGGTGTTCTTCTGTCCATGTCCATTCCTTTTTACCTTTTAACTTGTTCAGTGGTTTTGCCATATAACTGAAATTCTGGATGAATCTTCTATAGAAATTTGCAAATCCTAGAAAGCTTTCTACTTCCTTGATTTTTGTTGGAGTCTTCCATTCCTTAACCGCTTTTATTTTGTCTTGTTCCGTTTGAACTTGTCCTTTTCCAATGACTACTCCAAGTATTGGGATTTCTTTCATATTGAAGTTGTACTTGGATCTTTTGAAACATAGGTTGTATTTTTCTGTGATTTTCAAGAATTGGATCATTCTTTCCTCTAATTCCTTCATCGTTTTGGCCAGTATGACAAAATTGTTCATGTAATTTGCCAATACTTCTTTGTGGAGTAATTTTCAGAAAATACTATTCATTATCCTTTGAAATGTTCCTAGCAAGTTTTACAGTCCAAAGTATATGACTTGTAGTTTAAATAAACTCTTGTTTATCAAGAAAGCGGCTTTCCATTTGTCGCCTTCTTTTATCTGCACATTGTTGTATTCCCAAATAAGATCAAGTTTATTGAAGTACTTTGCTTCCTTCAGTTTGTCAATGACTTCTTCTATTAATGGGAGTGGTATTATGTCTTTGATAGTGACTTGATTGAGCTTCCTGTAATCTTGAACCAGCCATAATGAGCCATCCTTCTTTGGAATATAAAAACATGGGGCTACATATCTCAATTTTGATTCTACTATCAACCCAGCTTTTAGTTGTTTATTCAGCTACTAGTTGAGAGCTTCTTCTTTCAATGTCATTGCATAGACTTTTGCATTTAATTTCTTGGGTGCTTCTTCTATGAGGTTTATTTCATAATCCCATTCTCATTGTTCTAGTAGTTTCTCAAACTTCTTTTTATTGAACAAGTGTGTGAATGGTCGAATGTAGTCTGGTAAATTCTCTGGATTTGTTACATCAGATTCTTTTCCTATTTCTCAGTTGTCCTGTTCCTTGTTTTCCATGGCCTGTGTTCTCCTAGTCTTGAATTCTATGTCCTGGTGTTTTATTTTATATGACTCTGAGCATCTTGTGAACTATATTGTCCCGTTTTTCCAATTGACTTCTGGATTATGCTTGACCAGCCAATCATGTTCTAAAAACATGTCCATTCTGTTTAAGTCCATTACTGCAGCTTCCAGCTGCTTCTTGTGTTCATTGATTTTGATTTCTAGAGACACTACTCTGGTCACCTCTCCATTCTTTATTCCATCTACATTGAAAACTTCAAATGAGAAGTTGATTGGTTTTGTCTGGATTCTCTTGTCTTTGACTAACTGCTTATCGATTCCTGTGTGTGTGCATCCTGAATTGACTAGTGCCTTGACCTTGAGATTTTTCCCATTCTTTGTCTTGACATTTGCTCACATGTTTAATTCTTTCTCAGCATTACTCTGTCAGTTAGGAATAATATATTTGTTCTGAGAATTTACAGGGGAGATCTCTCATATCATACTTACTTAAGATCTTCTCCAAAACTCTGTTTTTTATCCTTCTTTTCATTGTCTTCATCCTCTGATTCCTCTTGAATCTTCCGTTTCTTCATTGACTATTTCCCTTTGCAGTCTTTTGCAATGTGTCCCTCTTTGTCATACTTGAAACACTTCCTGGTTTTTTTTTCTTTCTTCTTGTTCCAACATTCCTTGGCCATATGGCTATACTTGTTACAATTGAAGTACTTCAGCTTCCTGTATTTGAAGTTGTCATTGGACTTCCCTATATCCATAGGTTGTTCTCTTCCTCTATATGTTATTCCTGTTCCTGTTTTATAGTCATATTGTCCTTCTGTAGATTTTTATCCTTGTCCTACTGAGATAATTGCTGCTTTTCATTCTTTGAGTGACTTTAGTGCTGCAATGGGTAAATATCCTAGTATGGTCTTGATAATGTCTTGTTGTACATTTTTCTTCAATAGAAAGATAGTATGTAGCTCATCTGTGTCTGCTTTCATTGCTAGAGCTTTGAACTCAATCATGAAGTCTACTGTGTTCTTCTTTTCTTGTTTGAAGGATTCTATTCTCCATTCAGCATCTGCTACCTTTGTCTTGTTGCTAAATGTCATCTTGATTTCTTTAATGAATTCTTCCTAATCTTGGGTTCCTAATTCTTTGTCCAATTCATCTAGCTTCTTCTGAGAGTAAATATCTACTACACCTTTTCTAAGATGAGCTAGAATTGCTGTGATCTTATTGTCAGTCTTCATGATCCTGTTACTCTTGAGGAATAATTAACTTTAAATTTTGTTCAGTTTCTATTGAACCATCCTGGATCTGGAACTATGCTCTTTAGCATTACAGCCTGTATGTTGTTATTCATCATTACTGGTACTGATGCTACAGACATTTCCTCATCTGATTGTTCATATGTTTCTTCTAAGGCTTCGTTTATGATCTGCAAGGATCTAAGTCTTTCTGATACTACCTCAATATCATCTGTTTATCTTGAACTCATCTTGGTTCTTCTCGTGGTCTATACCACATATGTTTTGTTCTTTATCTGGTAGTAACTTTACCTAATTCGTCTGTGGACTAACTATTATATACCTTTTCTTTTGTAAGGTAAGCTCAATGACGCTTTACCAAATGTTATGACCTTAACTTGGAGCTCAAATTGCACTTAGGCAAATGCTTGAGAGTAAGAAAGGGATTTATGCAAGAACTTCTGAATATCCTTGACATACTTTAGTGTTGGCCAATCCAATACTCCTTCTATCTTTTCCTCCTCCATTTTTATTCCTTCTGGTCTAATTACCACTCCTAAGAACCCTACTTCTCTTACTTTCCACTTGTATTTTTCTGGTTTAACATACAAATCATTTTCCTCCAGCCTTTTTACTACCTCTGCTACCAGCTCATTGTGCTCCTCCTCATCTTCTGTTCCTACTATTACATTGTCAATAAACATCACCACTTTTCCTGTATTTATCAAGTCCCTCAGTAATTCATTCATCATTGTCTGGAAAGTCACTGGTAAATTTGTTAACCCAAAGAACATGACAGTGGATTCAAATGATCCCTCTGGAGTTGTGAATACTGCCTTCCACTCTTCTCCTTCCTTGATCCTCACGTTATTGTATTCCCACCTCAGATCCATCTTTGTGAATACTTTCTTAGTACCAATATTTTTGATTACATCCGAGATGAGTGGTAGTGGATAGTTATTCTTCACTGTCCACTCATTGAGGTACCAATAATCTTGCACTATTCTCTTTTTCCCATCCTTCTTTCCTATGAAGAATACCAGTGCTATTTGAAACGACTTTGAGAGTCTAATGTACCCTTTTCTCAATTGCTCCTTGATGAATTTGCGCACTTTCTCTCTTTCTTCTCTTAACAATGGGTATACCTTCTCCTTCTTCGGTACAAATCCTTCCTTCATGTCAATGGTATGATCCCATATTTTTCTTGTTGGCATCCTTTTACTTGCTTTCTTTTCGAACATCTTGATTCACTTATGGAATTTTTCTGGTACCAACTTCCTTGCCTCTTCCTCTGATCTTGCTGTCTCCTCTTCTTTATCTCAGATTTCCCACTTCTATGTTACTCTTTTCACATCTATTGTTTTCTCCTTCTTTCTTTCTTTTCCTTCCTGCTTTCTTTCTACTTCCTCTGTTGCCTCTTTCTCTTTTTGTTTCTGCCACCCTGATTTCTCCTGCTTCGGTCTCCACTGCTTTCTGCATTTCTCTGGACACTTCATCATTCTAAATTCCCCTGTCTTCCAGTCAATCTCTAGATTGTGGCAAGCTAACCATGGTATTCCCAAGATTACACTCCACTTCTGACCTCCTATTACATCAATCTCCATCCTCTCTCTATGCCCTTGGTAGTAGATATTCACTTCTACTGTATGTTCGATTGGTCCTTCTTTGTTGAATGAACTGTCCATGTTTCTCACATATATAGGCCTCTCTATCTTCTTCAACTTAAATCTCTGTTTTTTTGCAAATTCTAAACTCATAACCAGCCCTGTGGTACCACTATCCAACAGTGTTTCCACTGTTATTCCCTCTTATGTGTCTATCCTCTCCAACCCAATCTTTACTATTACTTCTCTTAGTGATTTTTCTTTTTCTACTTTTCTTACTTCGACTTTTCTTTTTTCTTTTTCCCATTTTCGTCCTACTTCTTTCTTTTTGTTCTTTTCTTCAATTCCCTCTGAGTTTGTTGCACCAACTTTTATTTCTCTAGCTAGTACATTAAACCTGTTGTTAGAATCTAGTTGAGGGACTTTAGATTCTTCTCCTCTTTTAAATTGTCCAATTGTTCAGAATTTCCCTCTCTTCCCCATCTCTGTCCATATTCCAGTCTTCTGCCATTCCCAATTCTGATCCTTTCTTCCCTATTCCTACAATGTCGGGCCATGTGCTCAAATCCTCTACAAGCATAGCAATTCCTCCTCCTATCTATGTCCATAGCATAAGGATCCTGTTAAGACTACAAGAAAGAGACTTAGTTTTTCTTACTTTCTTATTTTATTTTATTTTATTTTTGATTTACTTTTCACATTTTTCTATTTATAGAACTTAGGGTTAGGGTTAGTCATGTGACACAAGAAGAAAAACATAGAAGATTCTAGAAGAAGTGACATCATGCAGTATGTACACCATATGTTGACCTCATGCCTAACACATGGTGGTTTAGGGTAGGGTGCACAGTAGTTAGCACAGACCATCAGAATGGGTATATAAGATAGTCTACTTGGTATAGAGCTCTCTATCGAGTTCTCTTGTATTTTACTCTAATACAAAAGTTTTGTTCTTTTATCCAACTCTAAGAATTTAAGTTCATAACAGGTCCCTTCTTAGCAATCCTATCCCTTGTCCCTGCTCCTGACTTCTTACTACTGTATTTGTTCTTTCTACTTCTTCTATCAGAGCAGGCCCTGTTGTTGCTTGCTGAGATGGCATTTCCTGTTTCTTTGACCACACTTGTAGTCATAGTGTTCACTGTTCCTGCTATCTAGTGTTGTAGCAACTACTCGCCGCAACGGCACTCATAGTTTGCTTACTTCAGCAAAGCTCTTAGTTGGCTATCTAGTAGTGGGGATTTACAAGAGAACTCGACAAGGAGCCCTCACTATATTATCCACTATATATATACATGGCTTCTGGTCCGTGCTACAACAATATCTATCTGGCCCTTAAGTCCATGCTGCTACCTCATGTCCTATTACTCATCCATATGTGTTTTTCTTAAGGCCACCATGCTTTCTACATGTGCCCTGACATCATACCTTTAATCTCCGCTGTACATGTGCACACCATGTATACACCATGAGGAACCGTTGTTCCTTGACATCATCTCTAACTCTAACTCCTTCTAGATCCTAAATCCTTCCAGACCATTCTAGCTTCTATCACATGACTTCCAGGTCACATGCTCTTCCTCCGTTGTAGACTAATAATTACTACTGTTCTATGTCTGTCCTAACCCTAACCCTACCTAAAGTCTGTCCACACTCTCATCTTATAACATCTAGGGGCTGTTTCTCCTGTTCCTGTCATCCCTTCAGCCTTTCTTCCTCCCTTCTACTCTCCCTCCAATGCCTGTCTAGATTAGTGGCATGTTTGTATCACTGTTCCATGCTTGTTAGAGGCCTTTTTATCTCCATCAACTTCCTTTTGATTATCCTATTCATTCCTCTCTTGAACTCTTCTATCAATGGCCTTCCTTCATATCCACTCTCTCTTGCTACTCTTCTGAACTCTTAAATGAACTCTTCCATCGCCCTTCCTCCTTGTTCCAACCTTTTCAATTCTGCCACCTTTAATAACTCCTCTTCTCCTTTTCCTAACTCTTTCTTGATTGCTGTCAAAAATTCCCCTACCAATTCATATTCTAATTCCCCTTCTTCTAAATCCTCCAAGACGTTCTCCTTTCAGATGTCTGCTGACCCTCCCTGCATATATGACAGTACCCACTAAATCTGTTCTTTTACTGCTGCCTCTCTCAACTTCATCTTTATGTATAACTTGCATGCTGTCATAAATTCTGAGACCTTTGAGGAGGTCCCATCAAATGTTAGTGGCCTTGTCACCTCTGTGTCTGCTGCTGCTCTGCTCATGCTTCCTCCTATCTGCACTGTTAGTGCCATGATCTATTCTTGGAGTTGTCTTATAATGGTGGGATAGTCAGGTTGACTCGTTTTGTAAGGGGGTGGTATGGTTGGGTGATAATAATAATGGTAGAGGTGTAGGAGGTAATGATGTGTATAGAGAAAGAACGGAACCTATACTGGTTTTGCTCTCTGATTCATATCCCAATGACAAAATCTCTGTAAGTAATGGCAGGCCCTCTTCTTATCCTGCCTACACGTTTTACTAACTACCTCTAGTTACTGCCCTAATTGAATTTGTAAACGATTTTAACCTAAGAAGACCATTTTACTCTAGACAGTGTTTTAAGAACAGCTGCCATTCCTTTACATAGATAAGTCACAAGGAGACTTGTAGCACAAGGCTAATATTTTGAAGAAGGTATAGAGTACATTCACACAAGATAATACATCTGAGATGCACCAGTGGGCTTTGATGCAATCAAATAGCTAGGCTTCTCCTGCCTAACTAGTATACCCCTTATACCTAGAGTCCAGCAATTCTTCTTGACTAAAGGACTATGTTGTCCTTTGGTCGAGGATGGATAGAGAGTAAAGTGTGAGAGGGTTCTGTGCTGGATGGTCTCAGGAAAGGGAATCAAGTTCTAATGTTACAAACTCAAGTCCTTAGTGTTGGACAAGTGAATAAACCTTGTATTGGGTTAACACAAGAGAACTCAATAGAGAGCTTTGTATAGGATGGTCCACCTTATATACTAAAACCTCATAGTTTGTGCTAACTACTTCTAACCTACCCTAAACTGCCATGTGTTTGTCTTGAGGTCAACATATGTTGTACATGTTATATAACGTCATTCTTCTAGAACCTTTTATATTCTTCTATACATCTCATGACTTGTGACCATATCATTTGATGTGACTGATGTGTGACCACATGATTTAGTCACCCTAATCCTAGTTCTAAGAATAAAAAGGAAGATAATTTGGAAAGAGAAAGAAAATAAGAATGGAAAGGAAATGAAAATAATTTAAAGTCCACTACTTGTAGTTTTGATATTAACTGTCAGATATCTAGCCTCATTATATTTACAGATAATGTGATTCAGATCTCCACATTAGTAACAGCCTTTAGTAAGTATAAGATAAAGTTTTTGTACAGCATTTATATCTATAGAAAACTTTTAGTATTGGATCAAAAAGCTACTTGTGTATTGAATAATACAAAAGAACTTGATAAAGTTTCTATTATAGAGTAATCTACTTTTATAATGTTCTACCAAGTCATATGACTGTGTATGTGTCAAGATCACAAGAAGTAAACTTTATTTATTTTATTTTTCTTTCTTATTTTGATTTTTCTTTTGATTTACTTTTCATTTTTCTATTTTTAGAACAATTAGGATTAGGGTCAGAAGTGATTGGTCACACTGTCACATCAGTCACAATCTGATGGTGTGGTCACAACATTGGTCATGAGATTTGGAAGGATAAAGTAGAAGTGTTATGACTTTAAAATCCTTAGAGTGGGATAGTAAGACAACTCTTGTATTGAGTAACACAAGAGAACTCGATAGAGTTCCTAAGACAAAGTAGTCTACCTTATATACTATAGCCCATGGTCCGTGCTAACTAC
>Ga0157363_1001824_pt1 | contig 18192 bp, 10 predicted proteins | sample AttsexASBM1_FD_111477 | JGI IMG/M metagenome (GOLD analysis project Ga0157363, IMG submission 111477) | Fungus gardens microbial communities from leaf cutter ant in Ribeirão Preto, State of São Paulo, Brazil - Atta sexdens ASBM1 | ecosystem: Host-associated > Fungi > Mycelium > Unclassified ... | reverse complement strand
TTAGAAGGCCAAATGTTAACGCTTTAAAACCACAAAAAGGCGGGAAGATATATAAAATTTAAATTGTTATTTCGGTTGTATCAAATCTAAAGCTCAGAACTTTTTTGTACACCTAATACTTATTTTTTGTAAATTATAAAAACTTATCTTACGATATCTTTGGGATAACGAAAAAAAAATGCATTGTGAATTTTTAATATTATTACTGCATTGTTTAATACTTCACGTAACATAACTTTTTTTTTATCCAGCTTTTAGAAATATTTACGGCGCAAGTCTTAAATTTTCTTCTTTTGCCACGGATATCTGCTCACACGGAATCTGTGTAATATGTACGTTCTTGTCATCTTTTCATTGGATCCGGCCCAAAACAAAAGCTGCGCAGCCATATCTGCGCGAACACGCATTTTTTCGCTGAGTGTCTCTACTGGTTATACTATGATTATAGTGTAGGGCAAATTTTATGCATAAAATAGGTTTTGCTATACGATCTCAAAGAGACGATGTAGAGCCAGTGTGACATTAAAAATTTGAAAATGGAAGTCAACTGGCAGCAGAATTAAACACGATAGCATGAAGTAGTAAACACCATAGTGTATGTACACTTGTAGTGCGGCACTGATGCAGCACTTACACGCAACTGGTGTAGTGCGAGGTTATACTCAGTGTATCCCAAGAAAAAACGCTACAAGATTTTCTTACATTTATCTTCAGATACTGTATGAATTGTTTCATTGGCTGCTGAACATCTAAAGATAAATTTAAGAAAGTCTTAAGTACAAGATGTGTTCCAAAATTGACTGCCAGTATTGAAAATCTATAGTGCACGTGACGTAGATTGTAACATTTTCAGTGCTGGCAGTAATACGGCCTATATGAATTAAATATCGATTTATCATCTTCAGCCTTGAAAAGTGAACTATATAATTTACATGCACTTTGGCAGTAGTGGCGGCAGCATTTTGCGGTTACAGGTTTTGAGCAGTCATGTCCTCTCTCAGGTTTCTCTTTAGTTAAAGTTTTCACCTTTTAAGCCTTAAACATAATGCGAAGGAATAGTGATAGCGATAGGAATAATACGACCTATCGCTATTCCTTCGCATTATGTTTAAGGCTTAAAGGCTCGGCACAATAACAGGGAACAGAGAACAGAGAGTAAGAATTTCAACTTATCTATATATTATAGAAACTGTATATTCCACAATGATTTCTAATAGGTTGAAATTCTTATCTCTGTTCTCTGTTCCTTTTATTGTGCGGAGCCCCTTATTTTCCATCCTAGGGATAAAGTTTCATGATTGATATTCTGTTCACATGAACGTGAAATCCCCAATATAAATATTTTTGCATTTAAAATGAGATAAATACATATTTTGCCTTAAAAAGAGAGATAAGCCAATATATCGAGTGTCAAAAGTGCAAGTAATGCGAACAGACCTATGTTACTATCTTTTCTACCACCATTTTATTCTCACTAAACTTGTACTACTTGTAGTGAAGTCGCAACACGTAACAATCGGTAGTGGTACGGAGTGCAGATAAAGAAAATCGTGATACTCTTTTTTTTTTTCTATTTACGATTCAAAATTCATAATTGAGCGTCACACACTGATTATTCTGCTAATCTTTCCATGGGCTGTAATTCTTTAAAAATGGAAGCACGTTCGAAAACGAGCGATATTCCAAGTATAGGTTAAAAATCAGTTAATTGTTGGCGCGAATATGTCCGCGAATACGTCGGATATGGATATCGATAATCAGAGCGAAGACGGAGAAATTAAGAAAAGTCCATCGAAGGATATGGGTGATTTTAGGTATTTATTTTTATGATATTGCCGTGTAATTTGTTTGAAATTAGGTTTAAAAGAAAAATCAGTCGCTTTATCAGCCAACTGCACATCTGTTACTCTTTGTTGTCTGAGCCACGTGAAAGTGGACGTTGTCTAGGTTAGCTTAAAATAACATTTACATTTAAGGCGCATGTGCGCTTGCGCGACAAATTTTTATCCTTTTGTATTCGGCATTCGACATTCGAAAATCGGTTATCGGAGTGAGTCGACTGTCGAAGGCAGTACTTGGTACATACATACATACAATACACTCGCGAATCGCGATTCGCGAATGGGATACAGGACGGACTTGGCGTCGGGTGGTTTTTGTCAATCTCATTGAGAGATTACTTCCTTTTCTTTTACGATAAATGAAAACGTGTTGCATAACGTCTCACGGAGCAGAATGATGAACGATGCTGCCCAGAATTTTTAGGTATTCAAAACTCGACGAGACAATGCATTTATACTATGAATAATCCAATTATTTTCATTTCTATCTTTTGTATTTAAATATTCCTCGCGACATCGTCCTTACTTTGAGATATATGGAAAAAATATATATTTATTTGTTTTATTTAACATTAAAATATTTATTAAATTTTTCTCTTAATTGTATTCATCAATTGTGTCAAAAGATTTGTAAAGTGTACAGTAAGTGTGTAGTAAATATTGTTAAAACAATAAAAATTTTAAGTCTGTAATATCATTGATTTGAATTTAATTACAAATTGTTCGATATCTACAGCTTTTCAGAGGAAGAGGGTGGCGACACGGCCGACTCCTTGGATATTAAACCACCACAAGCAGTTGTTCGCCATCATAAATCTAGTTCGTCTCGTCGAAGAGAGAAACACAGCGACAGACGAAATCGTAGAGATGAGAAAGAACGCAAGTCGCGTCAGCATGAACGCGAAGACAGACAACACAGGGACAAGCATAGGCATCGTAGGCATGTGGGAGAGCCTCTTGAGAGAGCTGAACGTTTGGAAAGCTCTAAAAGGAATCGCGAGAGGATGGAACGCTTAGACAGAATGGAAAGCCATTCTAGAGACAGAGAATCTTCCAGGCATGATCGCAAGGAAAGAAGTACAGGTGATCGTGTCCTAGAAGATTTAAGAGAAAGGTAATTGTAGAATTTCTTCTTATCTACTTCCAAAAAAATATAAATGTAAATAGTAATGATTATGATGATGAATCGGTTCTTTTAATAATCTCAGATAGATATTTGTATGTGTTTTTTAGATTATTGGACAAGAGAAGAGAGAGACGTGAGGATCCACGTGATACTCGGAATTATAAAATCGAGTCATCTCGACATGAGGTACGATTGGTGGAGGACTTGCGAGATTTACGCGAATCGCGCGATCGGCGAGAAATACGGATGGAAGACATTCGGGACCGTCGTGAAATACGTACGGTGGACGATGGTAGAGAACGTCGTGAGATTCGTATGGAGGAACAGAGACATGTACGAGTGATCATGGAAGAGCAGTTTTCGGAAAGTGAACTGATGGAACGATCTGAGAAACGTCGTAAAAGATCTCACAAGCACGATCGTACTCGCGAAAGAGATCAAGAAAAAATGGAACGCGAAAAGGAGCATCGGGACAAGCAACTACGGGAAGCGATGGAGATTGTAACCGATGACATTAATGAGATGGATGTGCAAAATGAGATCTCGATACAGATTAAAGATCCAAAAGAAATGACGGAGCAAGAAATTAGAAAAGAAAGGCTATTAGAAGCCGACAGAGAAATGGCTAGACGAAAAGAAGTATCTAGAATAGAATTGGAAGCAAGAAGGATGAAGAGAGGCGAGAAACGACCCATGAGTCCAAGTAACAATCCGGATCTTTCAGTTGTAGAGCTATCGGATGAAAGCATCAGTCCTATTCGTTCCGAAGGTGTACGATCAAAATCAGCTGAGTCTAAACATTCAACTGAAGGAGAAAGAAGTCCACATGAAAGATCTTCGGAGCGACATTCGTCCGATTCCTCGGAATCGAGCAGTGATGACGATGACGAATCTAATGAGTCAAATAAAGGTTCTGCTGATTCCAATGATGGCTCAGAATATAACAATCCAAGTCCATTATCCGTTGATCGATTAGCCAAATCCGATCATTCGGATGGAGGCTCTCCTGGACATGTCGATTCCAATAATGCTTCGAAAAACATAGAAGAGGAGGAAAAAAAAGTGGAGGAACCGGAATTACCGCCGTATCTGCCAGCTATTCAGGGTAAGCAAAAAATGTGTGCTATAAATAAATATAAAAATATAATTGAAGGAATAAAAGCATTCGACTGTAAGTCAAACTATTATATATTGTATATAAGTAAAAAATTGTAATAATATAACCTAAAAATAAAATTGATTTAATGTGAAGATAATAATTTTTTCTAGATGATAAAAGATTTAAAGAGATTTTTATTGTAAATCATCTTCAATCTGATCATTTCACATTTGTCTTTATTCCTTTAATTTAATGTTTTTACCTTTTATCAATTTTATTTCAAATTTAATTTTTAAATACAATAAATGACGCTAGACTTACATGTGAATAAATAAGAACAATGCCTCATTCAATCTGAGCTGGATTAAATCTTAATGTTTAACTCTAACTCTTCATTGTTATTTTTGATTACCTTCCCGGCCATATCAGAGCCTATGGAACCCTGCAACTTTGTCTGTCACTCTTTGTTTTATCTCTGAATACATATTTTTTAATTGAAAAATGTGTGAAATCTGTATTTCAAAGTCTTTCTCAGACAAAGACATATAAATATGAATCAAAAAAATGAATAAAAAATAATTTATTTTCAATTAATTATATTGGCTTAAAAAAATTTAATTGAAAAAGTTGCGAAAAACGACTACCTTGGATAAAAAATTCTCAAATTTTTAAATTTAAACTTTAAGCAAAAAAAACGTAGGATTTTTTTAGTTGACCCTTTGGGCTAACTAAAAGAAATAATACGATATGAATCATTCAAAAAAGTATCGTTATTTAAAGCTTCGAAAACCGAGACTTAAAAAAAATGTACATATTGTACATATTGTAATTTTACAACTAATGAATACAATTTTAATATTTAGAACTACCTATCACAAAACTATACCTATCAGTAATTGCGCTTCCTTTGGCTTCGACAGCGCCGTAGGTTACACCGATGATTTAGAGAATGATATAGTTCAATTTGAATCGATAGTACATCCGGCCCGATCGAGCGATCTCTCAAGACTGACAGAGGCCACAAAATTTCTACTACGTATTATATTAAAATAAATTTTTTTAATTCTAACAATTTCATATACTTATTTTCATTCTAATCGAAACACGGTAAACATATCTAATAATAATAATAATAATAATAATAATAATAATAATAATAATAATAATAATAATAATAATAATAATAATAAAAGGATTCTCAGAACGCGCTAAAACTTACGAGCTAGTTATGGTCACACGTAAGTTCCAAGCGTAGAATCCTCTTTTATGCACTCTCACGTTGAGAATACGTAAAAAATTGCAGGCTTATCATACCTATGGATAGTTCAAGTTTTTTTTCGAACCTCAATTCAGAGATTACAGCAATGTAAAAAAATCACATAGAGTACTTGCATGTTGTTTAAGGTAGCGAATTAGAATTAATAATATTTCGGTGTGAATTTATGTGTTATACACATCCATGTCTGTAATTTTAAGATCTATCTTTCGTTATTCTTTTTTTTTATTTATTGCATACGTATTGTAACTTTACTCTTTAGGTTGTAGAAGTGTCGAGGAATTCCAATGTCTAAATCGAATCGAAGAAGGTACATACGGAGTTGTATATAGGGCACGTGATAAACGTACGGATGAGATAGTCGCGTTGAAACGATTGAAAATGGAAAAGGAAAAAGAAGGCTTTCCGATTACAAGCCTGAGAGAGATCAATACTTTACTGAAAGCACAACATCCCAATATTGTTACCGTGCGGGAGATAGTTGTCGGCAGCAATATGGATAAAATATTTATTGTTATGGATTACGTGGAGCATGATTTGAAATCCCTGATAGAAACCATGAAGCAGAAGAAACAAGTTTTTATACCTGGTGAGTATATTCTGTTATATATAATGAAGTAGGGAACCAATTGAAGAGTTGAATAACAGCATAAACTGAAAAATGAAAAATAATTTTAACAAAGATATAAGTTAAAAATAATCACAAATTAGCTTAATCACAAATTAGCAATCTAAGGATTAGTAATCACAGATTAGTAATCTACACATTCTGTGCCGTACCAATTTTAAGTGACTTGATCACCGGTGGGTCTATGATATTTTTCTTTGTGTTTATTATATTTGTTAAATAACAGTGTATTTTATAAATTAAAAAATTGCAAAAATATTATGAAGAAAAAAGTTTACAATATATATATATATATATATATATATACATACACACATCAATATTGCATCATGTATCATAATTAAATATCTATGTATGTGATGCTAGAAATTATTTTATAATTATGTTTGTTTTTATAACCAAAATATCAAACAAAAAATTCAGCAGAGGTCATCAGTGACCCATATGGCACGGAACGTGTTAAGGATTTGTAAATATGGAAATACATGTTTCGTGAATTACATATTACATTTTACACTGTTCAAATTTTTTACTTCTTAATTTATAACAAAATATACGAATATACGGAAAAATCGATATTTTTTTCTATTATAGGAGAAGTTAAATGTCTTATGCAACAATTGTTGCGCGCGGTCGCACATCTACATGATAATTGGATATTACATCGCGACCTAAAGACATCCAATTTGCTATTAAGTCACAGAGGCATTTTGAAAGTCGGTGACTTTGGTTTAGCTCGAGAATATGGCTCTCCCTTGAGGCAATATACGCCGATCGTTGTAACCCTTTGGTACAGAGCCCCTGAGTTATTGCTGTGTGACAAAGAATATCTAGGAATATATAGTACGCCTATAGATATGTGGTCCGTAGGGTAAGTATAATATCTTAATATTTAATTTTTAAAAATTAAAAATATTAAAAATATTAACGCATTATCAATATGTTATATAAAATTTTAGAATTTATATAAACAATAGACTATGATATTTATGATAATATTTTCTCAGATGCATTTTCGCCGAGCTTCTAAGGATGGAACCACTGTTCCCAGGAAAATCGGATATAGATCAATTAAATAAAATATTTAAAGAGTTGGGTACACCAAGCGAAAGGATTTGGCCAGGATACGCTAAGTTACCTATAGTACAAAAAATCCCATTCGCACATTATCCTGTAAATAATCTCAGACAAAGATTTAGTTTGTCGTTGTCGGATTTAGGTATCGAATTGCTGAACAAGTAAGTTATTTCATATGAAGAATGCCTTCAATATCTGAATAAGTTTGATTAAAAGCATAATTGTTTTCTTTTTTTCAGATTTCTAACCTATGATCCTCGCCAACGTGTAACCGCCGAAGATGCGCTAAATCATGGATACTTTACTGAAGCGCCTTTGCCAATCGATCCACAAATGTTCCCCACGTGGCCTGCCAAATCGGAACAAGGAATTAGAACCACAAACGCGTCTCCGAAGCCACCGAGCGGCGGCAGAGAATACAAACAATTGGGCGACGGTGACGATGCCGATTTGAGTAATTCTGGTTTTCACATGGGCTTAACAGAAGGTGGTAGAGCACCACCAGTTGGTGGTGGTTTCCACTTAAAATTCTAGTTGGGAGGGACAATTTTGCATTCTGAATTATAATAATTTTTTTTTAAATATATTTATATAAAATACTTCAAAATATATTTCTTTAGACATAAAGAAACGTATTATTATACACACACGCGCGCGCGCGCGCGTGCATGATTATATATCCGCGTATAAATTTTTTTATTTTATACGTAAAATCATATGTCACAAAATAAAAGTAAAGAAGAATAATTGTAAGTATCTCCAGTTTATAATGTTTTATTTTTATAAAATGGAGATGCTTATAATTGTTTTTTATATGTTTTGGCATATGATTTTATGTATAAAGTAATAAATATATTTAGCTATCAGTTTTGTTCATGAAATGGATTATAATTCACCTTACAATCTTTCTCTCTTTTTATAAATAATCTCTTATAAAATGAGATTCAGAGTATCAAATCTGAGGCCTGCCAACTACGAATTATTCTCGTACAGAGTTACGTGTTATTTTAATATAGGAATAATAGATATATTTATTATAAAATAAAAATATAAAAAATTACATATTTACGATTAATGTTTGTAATTTAGTTCACACTTTGCGATCCCACACAATCTCTTGTCCAAGAGATGTCGCATGAACGTTCCGATATTTATATGACATTGTATATCAAGATATCTATGTGATGTCCTTTGGACATCGATGCTGGATTATAAAAAGAATTAAAGATAATAAGAGAAATTATATAACAGAAAGATGTAATGAAATAGAAAGAATATATGTGACTTTTTACATTTATTAGTATTGATTTATTTTATACAAGATCCATGTTTCTAGGAACATTACTAATAAATCCTGTTTGATTTTCTTAAATGTTTCGTTCTAATATATATTCTTTGATGGATAATTTACGAGGTGTATTTTTATCTTCTATATCTTCTATATCTTTCTATATCTTCATATATCTGATATATCTTTGAATTATCTTATACAACCAAGTGAAATTACTTGCGTTTCCCCGCATTATGCATATTTTTCGGTAGACCCAATAGCGAGTTAATAAGCTCGGAATTACGTTTGGGATGACATAATCGCGGTGCCACTAACATCAATCTGACTAGCTCCAATTCATTATCCTGAAAAAGACATTTCTTATGTACATAAATTCGCCTAATAAACCTATTTAATAGTATTATATTATACATAGTATTCCCTTTTCTAAGCGTATCGACAGTTAGTCGAGTTAAGTAGCATTCCGAGTTCGAATCGATGCAAATTAATTCTCGTATCTCATCTTGTCGAAGTGTTCAATATAATTTCGAAATATGATAAGTGCGACACGTATATTAGCAAATTTTTAAGCGCCTCTTAATTGCCATTGAGAAGGACGGTCATTTACCAATTTTCTGCCGTAGGGAAGATTTAATTTGAGAATGTTCCTGTCGATATCCTCAAGCTCACTGGATTCCTCTCCACGAACGATTCCGATGATAATAGCGACAATGACAGCCAATCTTACGTAATTAGCCATTGATTTAGATATTCTTTTAGGGAAAGATAACACGTTGAAAAATATTTGAAAAATATTAAGGTATCTAGCATATAAGAATAGATTGAAATAAATTGAAATGGATTCAGATTTTCAAAAATATTAATTCACGAATGTTAAAATGAATGCTTTTCAATCCTGAATGCATTTTTATTCATTTATAGGAATTGTATGGAGCATATCTCTATGCCTTTCAATATAAAAATAATATTAGTTTTTTCTGTGCATTGTGAATACTATTCAATTCAAAATTTTGAATAAGAAATGCAGTTTTTCAATCCAATTGCATCCAATTGAATCTAATTGAATCCATTTGAATCCAATTAAATCCAAAAAAATATTCGCTTTTTAAAATACGCATTCGGATAGAAAAAAATTTCAATCCATTTTAATCCATTCTCGTTTGCTGGATAATTATGCTATATGAAGAGAGAGAGAGAGAGAGAGAGAGAGAGAGAGAGAAAGGGAAAGAGAGGAGAGAGAAGGTTAATAAAGCCGTTTTTGGAAGCCTTTTTGATTTCTATGATTTCTACATGATTTCTATTAAACAATTTTTTTTCCACTTTGATATAGCCTTAGTACATACACATAAAAAATATATAATACATATTTGAGTAAAGTACGTACTATTTATAACTGTAAAGTTTTTAATGGTTTATATTATCGATATAAGTTGCTAATAAAGAAAAAAAATTTCTAATCGATTTTGTTTTTAAATCACAGTACTAAAAATCTGCCGTTTAGGTATGACAATGCATAAAGTTAAATAATATCTACTATTTCATCTACATAGTGTAATGAATGCAAATTGGTATAAAAAAATTATTTTATAGCATTTTGTTGTGTCTATTAATAAAATGTTTCGTAAATACTCGAAAATTTTATTGAAATAAAATAATTGAAATGAATGTAATAATTACTTGGAGTAGTGCCGATCTGTAGCAGAGGTTTAAGCGGCAGCGAATGCTGTTCGATGTAGATACCACGCGAATACGACGTGAATCTGAAGATGCTCTGTTTCTTTTATACCGAATACCCATCGCCGAGATCTGTTCCTGACAATCAGATCGTAAGACGTAGGCCGATGAGAACTTTAGCTGCGAACGACAGATTCTTCGGCGAGATTATTGCAGAAATTATGTTTCGTCTCTTTTATTAAGTTATGTAAAAGAAATTCTGCCGAAGGGTGCAGCAAATCCTGCGTTTGATTACTCGTGACTGTTCGATACAAGTACTTATATTATATCTATGTATAAATATGTAATCTATATAAAAAAAATGTAATCTGTATAAAAATACTCGGATAGCATGTTTCAGCAGAATGGCACAAATCTGTGATTGCTTATGATGCTGGCAACTTATCGCAGATATGTTTTCAATTCAACGATTTTGCATATACTAACATTGTAGCAATATGCAGACAATAATGTGTATATATGTATCACCAGCAATTTAACAGCAAGATAACTGCGTCAATATTATATATATCTTGCGTTGTCGGCAATATAATAGCATTGTATGATGCTGCATATTATTATGGCAACATGATGTGGTAATAGTACGAATTTTGATGATGACAATTTTAAAGTTGTTTTAAAGCCGGCAAATTATTGGCAATGTTATCATATCGTGAAGACATCAAATTGCCAAATGAGGACTCAGTTGCTACAATTCTAGTAGCAATTAACACATAGTTGGCAGTGCGTACTTAACAAATAACATTGATTGCGACGCGCGTGTGACGAGAGCTAGCTATATGTATAATCGTTATAAGGCAGAGCCATACGAGCATTGCAAGCACTTGTCTCGTTGCCACTCGTTGCGCTCGTCACGAATGCAAGTCTCGTCAGGGTCAGTATCGTATTTAATCTTGGGGGAGATTAACGCTTTCTGTACGAGGAAACTCGACCTCGCGAAGGCTGGCGCGACGATGATTCCCCGCTCTTCATACGTCCTTTCGATATACCTACTCGGCAAGATGTACCGTCAAATAAATCACTGGCATTACTCATTCGACGAACGATACGTCGAGTGGACGAAGGATGATGATATTGTCATTCTTTGGGGAAGACGAGCGGGATAAAAGGAGATATGTCGCATAATTAAGTATTTCGAGACTAAGTTACTTATTGTGTACTCCGCTCGTCGCGGAGTTATATCTTATAAAGTCGAAAAATAAAGAATAAGCAAAAATTAAAGCCTATACAGTGTCCCATTATTCGGTTTATTTCTTCATTAGAAAAGTAATAAAAGTCAATGATAATGATAATATATATTTCTATTAAGGAACGCAATCCCTTTCCTTAATCGATTAATAACTTTCTATGGATTCAATTATAATTTCTTTATGCTGTCACAACTTTGATACATATAGCAAAATAAATCGATAATACTGCATACCTTACCTCCGTTTTTTCTTTTTGTTTTGCAAGAAATTATAAGGAGAGAGACGAAATAGAAAAGAAAAAAGCAAAGTGAGTGAAAACGCGAGGAGGAGGAAGGACAGAGGCATCCAGCAGCGTCGAAATCTCCGACTATTCCCAGGGATAGATGCAGAGGTCACTAACCAGCGACTAAAAGCAACCTGAAACCGGTGGCGTGACCTTGATTTTACGTTAAGATACCCTTCGAAGATCCACGAAGGCGAAGGTGTGTCTGACTGACACTGACAAACGGATTAACCATTTTTGACATCTCCGTGACATTTTCTCCGTATAATGAATGATGAAGGAGAACCTATCTGATTGTGAGCGACGCGAAATCATTGCGGAAATTAACTTGTTGTCATTTACGGTCCGCGTTAATTTAAATTGAACGATAAACGTTGTGATTAACAATAAGCAGAGCTCAATAAGATCGGAACAATGACAGTATGAGAAAGCATCTAAGAGAAAAATCTTTTTCAGCCGACTCTCCAATTTTAGAGTCGTTTCTTCTTGTTGATCCTCTTGGAAATTTTGTGTAGTTGTCGTGTCCGTTTGTATTCGTTCTTAAAGAAATATTTTAATGGCCAATTTTTTTGTATTTTATTTATTTGTCGCGTTCTCGAAAATTACTGTCATTATTTGCGAGAATTAATTCCAAAATTTTGCCATACCCGGGAATTAAGGAAACGCACATCGTGCTGCTAATTTAATTTTTGTGTGAATTATGTTTAGTTATCGCAAAATTGTTATCTGTTTCGTAACGTTTGAGTACCTCTTCGTTTTCTCACAATGATTTACGCGACGTTTCGCACCCGCCACGGTCGCTCATCGTCTTCGGAAACCCGTTTGACTCACATTTGCCTCCATCAGAAGCTGTTTCGTGACTTTAATGCGTGTTGTGTGAAGAGATATATATGTTTCGCAGATATGTATAGAGAATAACATACGACATCCTGTTGCGATATTTTCAAATACTGCGAAAGACAGAATCGTCTTTATATCGTCGCGAGAGTCAATCTATCCTCCGCGTGCGTTATAATAGCTTTCCTGTGTAACGATTTGTCGTGAAAAAAATCACAAGATAGCCATGCTCGCGCTTCTGTCGCGAGACGCATTAATGGTTAGCTGATGAGCTGATTATGATATAATCCGTATTATTCCTCGGACTTGTAACGATAAATAACAGTACCTTTGATTCTCGATTTCGTCCTATTATTTTCCTCAAAAACAAAAAGATTATAACACTTGTGGTTATCAGCCTTTCTATTAAAAAATTGCGGTGATAATGCGCGCGTGTTTGTGTGTGTGTGTGTGTGTGTGTGTGTGTGTGTGTGTGTGTGTGTGTGTGTGTGTGTGTGTGTGTGTGTGAGAGAGAGAGATGTATGTGCGATAAACCTATTTTGCTTTGACGATAATAAGATGATTATGCGAATGTTCATTCCGAAAATATAAACAGCTATAAATTCATAAAATGCTTTTATCTTTTTTTTTCTTTAAGAAATTAAGAAATTGCTTAGATCACCAATTTGCAAGCAATTTGCCATTGATTTATCACAGCTATCCTTTAATCGAGATACACTACTCGCGATACACTACTATGAATAGCGATTATTCTATGTCATTATAATTATGGATTTTTAATCGAGAGAGAGAGAGAGAGAGAGAGAGAGAGAGAGAGAGAGAGAAAGACTGATGGAGTTTATTTAAATCAACTTTGCATCGATAATATTCCATCTCGTTCATCCATTAACGGTCGACGATTACGGAGCCTGATTCATATATTCCATTTTTTTCTCATGTGGACTTATGACACATAAAATTTATGTATTTCTATAGTATTAACTTTTCTTTCTCTCTTTCTCTCTCTTTCTCACAGCTTGTTTCTCCATCTTTCTGTTCCGCTAGAAGTGGCATTGAACTCGCATGTAATATTTAAGCACCTCACCTTCATAATCCGATAACCACGCTCGAGGCGAGTCCGCATGTCGAATCGAGAGACGAAAGAATCAAACGTTGTGCGTACGTTCAAATACCTATACCTATACGTTTCAAATATTAAGAGATCTATACAAATCTATCGATATGATACAATTAATTGGTCTACTATTTGATACAATTGTTTGATACAATTAATTGGTCGGAGGAATATGAATACCGATCTAATTTCCTGGGATCTTTGTTCTCCTGCAAACGTTTTCTCGTCATTATTAGTCATCGGGCGTTTGCACGTATTTAGAGCTTTCTAATGCCAGTACAAATGAACAAGAAGTATAGAGCTCGCTTCTGCATCAGTAAGGCTGTTACTTTTGATAACTTCGAAAATTTAAAGCTTTGGAAGAATTTGAATTTTTAAAATTAACTTTGAACTGTCGAAATTGAAGATATTTTGAAACTCTGAAAAATATATTTGCATGAATAGAAAAAAAATAAAAATATGTTCATAATATATATTCATAAATATATTTATATATATATTTTTATTAAGAAAATATATTCGTTACTATTAACTATATTAAATTAATAATTTTGATTCATCGAAGCTCGAAACAAATCATCAATTTTAATCGATATTATTAAACGACCTATTGAATAATTCTTTCCTGTACCTAAGCAAATCACTAGCAGATACAAACAAAACATTATGACAAATTAGATCCGAATTGTGATTTAATGGATTACACTTTAATAAATAATACATTAATTGTGCATTGGATCTTTTTTATACCTTTTTGCTATTTCTCTCTCTCTCTCTCTCTCTCTCTCTCACACACACACACACACACACACACACACACACACACACACACACACGCACACGCACGCACACAGATACGCGCACGCACACATACACAATCTAACTTCCAAAATCGGAGGTTCAGCACGCAATCAAAATTATCCCGCGCGCATTGAATCCTTTTAATTATTGTAGGAGCTAATAAATTTATTTTACATTTTTCGTAAATTGCAGTGTAAGATGCGCGTGCGGAGCTGTGTACCTGAAACTTTTAAAGTTCTTTTACGACGACGCGATTCGACGATGCGCGTGCAAAGACGAGGAAGACTTTGAGAAGATAACGATCCCGCGGTTGTCCTAAAACAAGTTCCATCCTTTTCACTCGCGGTGTATTTTTAAGACGAGAGGAAAAAACAAACCGATAAATTGACCAAATCCGCAAGTTCAAGGCAAATTGTTGCCACTCCTTCAGATAAGGTGTTTTATTTTTGGAAGACTTGTATATCATTATTGCAAAGATTAGATTCTACAATCGTTTTCTACCTTATAGCTATGATGTATGAAGTTGAGTAAATGTCTCAATGTCTTCCCTGGTAATTCAAATCATTTTCAGTCTGAATCCTTCCGTTCGCTGAAATAAATCCTCCCGCTGTTACTTCAAAATCAGAAGATATCGCTGACTAAATAGCTGAATAAACTACTGAAAAAACCGCTTCAAGCAAACGATATTTATTAACTATATTCTTATATATGGGATAATATTTCTTGTAATATGCGATTGCTGATGATCCGTTTTGGCGGGAGTTTAGTATCAACGGCAAAAATTTTTCGTCAATTTTTTTTTTCGTTTTTCTTCTTTGTAATTTCTTTCGTCGTCAACTTCAATCAATTTTCAATCAATTTTCGTTATTCTGCAATAACAGCAAATTCTTAATGAACAACATTAACTTGTACTTTCGTTTTTTTTTCTATAATTTTTATTATAGTATTAATAATAATAAATGTATAATTGCAAACCCGCAGCCATGTATTGTATTCTGACGTTTATATATTCTTTAAAAATCATTTGTTAAAATATTATAAGAAATAATGACGATATAACTCATCTAATGTACATATAAATTCGCATCATTAATGTGCTTCAAATGATTAAAAATTCGCGACATTGTTATCAATGACGAAAATTCTTTCTACTTAATGTATTATATATCTACACGTATTTTCTTTTTATGCTGTATTCATTCCGGCAATATATATAAATAACCATTATACGATCCGTTAACGTCCGTGAACCAAGTTTAATTTCTTTGGAAGATCGTGAAATTAAGGAATCGCATACAGAGTATTCTAAAGAAACCGGTTGTTTTTCTAAACAGATTCCTTAATTAGTCTGGAATCGATTTTTACTTGACGGGAACGTCTGTAATCTTTGAGTTATAAGCAATAAAAAAAAAAAGATTTTTCTCTGAGAAAAAAAAAAAAAAGAAAAAGAAAACAATAATTTCCATATTTAAATATCAACTATTGATACGAACGCATAGAAAAGAAACGCATTCTCATCGAAAGTAATTAAAGTTTGTTTAATTCATAATATATACATATATTGCAGCTGCAAATGAAAGAGAGTTATTCGCCGATAGAATTGCACTAGTTTAAAAGAATTGCACGGTTTAAAAACTGTCCAGGTAATCCAAACTTTCTCGACGGCCCTCGTGTTGTATTATATAAATTGTACATATATTTATTGCGAACCATTTGGGGGAAGGAACGATCTAATTGTAAGTCGAGATTTCGAACTTCTCTCTCTGGAGGTACCAGGGCATGTACGCGCGAGAACGAGAGAAGTCATGCTCCTCTCGTGGTCAAGGTCGTCGCAGAGCGATGGCTTGGCAGGCAGGATGGCGCGGGGCGGGTTCCCTTAGATGGAGGAGTAGGTATATATGGACGTCCTCATGCGTCCGGAATACCAGATTGTTGATCCTCCCTGCCGCTCTCTCTCTCTCTCTTTTTCTCTCGGTGGTGCCTTTTAAAATTCATCGCGCGCACCTCTCGACAGTCTCGACTCGAGGAGACCCCAGCGGGCCCCGCTCCCGTGCGGTCGAATCGCGCGCCGCTTAGACAAGTGCTTCATCGAGTTCCACCAGTGACAGTTTATACATATCGGTTTATACCTACGTTGCGGAAGAAGAGTCAGGAAGGTGCGTTTGTAACGTACGTCGATTCGCAATCACGCAAAAAAATTTTCTTCGCTCGAAACAAGAAAATTGCTATACGGGTAATGTAAAGAATATTATATATGAAGAAATATATTATGTTTAATGATGTCAGAGTATAAATATCTTCGTTAATTATGCTGACTTCATTGATTATACTGATACACTGACGCTGACACACATCTTTAATGATAGATTCGTTTATTATATCATACATATATAGCGGCAATAAGATCTAAATTGCGTTGAATCTTATCTTTATCTTAAGTTGAAATTTCTTTATGCTATATTCAAATTACACGAGATAAATTATTTTGACCTCCAGAAAGGAAAAAAGAGATGATTGGAGGAATTCGATATAAATAACACTGCAGTAGTAAAGTCGGCGCTAATCGCAGGACGCGTCATTATACACTTCAACGAGACAATAATATTCTGAATGCATTTAAGAAAAACAGTCTGGTTGCAACTTGATAAATTTAACAATTTTTTTTTATCAATAATCTATTAATAATCTAATTTTTTTTAGCAAAAACTTGTAAATCAACTGTATATAATTTTTGAAATAGCGATGCTATTTTTTTTATTAATATAGTATAAAAAATTTATATTTTTTGTTGCATTTTTTGCGAGAGTTAAAAATAGATTTGTTAATATTTCAATCTCTTGATATTTTAACCAATTAAAAGTTCGAATCTTTCTTGAATAATCAATTTTTAATGATGTCCAAAATCCTATTAATAGGATTTGCATCGGCAACTATTTGTAAACGTAGAATGAAACATTGTTCATATTGTATATATGAACAATATTAATAATATATATATATATATATATATATATATATATTGATATAATATAATATGTCAAGTACTATCGAATGAGTTTTTGTTCTCGGATAATTCGCACGATAAATAATGTCCAATATCGCTTCTTAGAGTGATAACAGAGTATCTGATGCCAAATGCGTAAAATGTAAGCGTCAAAAGTAAAAGTTTATGAAAAAGCTGTTTCTGCAAATAATAATGCGATAAAAATATACCTTGTTTTTTATAAACATAATTAATAATGTATTCATTTTAAAGAAAGTACAAGTACAAATTTATGGTATCTGTTCTGGTACTTAGCTCATAAATATTCTAAATGAGAGATCAATGGTCTTGTTATTGAATTCACTGCGTGTCGCATAAGATAATTATTGATAGGTCTAACTGGAAATTGCAATAAATAAAACACGAGCGCAGCTAGGAAAAGCGAATAAGACGGTACGAACGGACAAGAGTCTTCGTGCGTCTTCAAGGCCGCATTTTTTTCGTGCCATGATACTTGATGTCTTGGAACATATATAAAATAACTTGGGATATCTTAAAGTAGTAAACACAAATCGATGTACATACGTACTTGAGCATAAAATGCATTCCGATCTGTACCTGTAATAAGCCTCCTATGTCCTAGCCGAATAAGTATTATATTTGTACAATAATTTGAGTCGCTACTCAAACCGGCTGCTGCTCCTTTATAGTCGCATAAGTAAAAATAACGCATTTCGCGCGAACATCTCGTAGGACATAGAAGGATCTTTCTGTCTCTCTCTCTCTCTCTCTCTCTCTCTCTCTCTCTCTCTCTCTCTCTCTCTCTCTCTCTACATGCGTATTTTTTTTTCTCTGCGTATATAATATATCTTTTTTTCCTTACCACACACTATATATTTATTTATTTATGTT
>Ga0157363_1001823_pt1 | contig 18197 bp, 9 predicted proteins | sample AttsexASBM1_FD_111477 | JGI IMG/M metagenome (GOLD analysis project Ga0157363, IMG submission 111477) | Fungus gardens microbial communities from leaf cutter ant in Ribeirão Preto, State of São Paulo, Brazil - Atta sexdens ASBM1 | ecosystem: Host-associated > Fungi > Mycelium > Unclassified ... | reverse complement strand
GCACGACTTGCAGTCATCAAATAATTATCCAGTCGCGCGAAACACATCCAGGCAAATAGCTTGCGATGGTGTCTTTATATAAAGAATGAGCCACGTAGCACATTCTTGCTGCGTCGTGTAAGTCAGTAATTTCTTGCTACTAAAAAATTATTTCGGGGAATAAATTTTAAATTTTTAAAAATACAAAAAAATTTAAAAACGAGACGACTTTAAAATCGTATATTACACGGCATTTTCTATTTAAGAAATACCTAGTCGGATTATGCCTTACGTTCATGCTCCTTAAGTACGTAAACACTTGTAAACGGTATGTGAATGCGATGAGTTCGCATACTGAATAATCCGATACCGTTAAGAGAGAACGCGTTATAAGAGAAAATCACGAGACACGATTCCGCGAAGAGAAGAGCAGAGAAAATAATATGATGCGGGCAGAAATAAAACTGGATTTGGTTCGTTCTCTCACCCTATCAGTGGACGCGTGAGGTCACTCTTCCAGAGAGCCAGCTTCCCATCCGTCAAGTGCTGGAATAATTACAATTAATTAAGGTCCCGTTAAGAGAGCACGCGTCGCCGCCGGCTGTCTCGAAATATATTGCTGTTGCAACCAGAAAAAAATGCAGTCCGTGCATTATCAGTGGAAGTGGATAGATAATTATCGCCTGACACGCGTCTTTAACTACAAGTGTCTAATTACAAGTTAAATCAGCAATTTTGGAAATTTATTACCGAGAAGACATTTTCAGACAGATAAACCATTTATTTTTCGCATCAAAAATTTCTAAAGTATATTTTTTAAATACATATAAAAAGATAAATATGCGGTAAATGCGCGTAGCTACGATCTAAAAATGTCTTCTTACAAAGATATAAATTCTAGAAAATTACAATAATAATTATCATATAATAATTAATAAAAATCATATATATGAAAAATCATATATATTACTTATAAAATTGAACCAGTATATTTAAACATGCTGATATAACTTTATCTGTTGAAAATAATATTTTTCAAGTTGATTAAATTACAGATAACGTGGAGACTGAGATTCCAATATCTGAATGTTCCATTTTTTAAGATATTTCATAGTCTGTATTCAAGGGTTATCGACAGGAACATCAGCAAAGCATAGGATGGATTAACCAAAAATGAAAATCAGAAAATTGCTTGAACGATCGTTCTTTTCATAGCAATATACTAATAATTGATTCACCAGCAACTCATCGCCATCGATTTGCCGTTTCGCCACAGCCTTGCAACATTCTTCCAGTCCATTCTGTAAAATGAGGAAATATTCTCAATTAAATATCATAGGATATATGGTATTGATAAAGAGTACATGCATATATGTATATAGAAATTGATCTATCATATATTAAGACATATTCTCTAATTAATAATAAAAAAAAGAGGAAATCCGGTCCGATAATGATGATGAGTCGAGAAAAAGTATTATAAACATAACTGCGTGCGGATATTTATTATCTAATTCTAACATTTCTATCTCGCTGATGGACTACTAGAATAGATAGGATAAAATATTTCCTACTTTTTCCATTGTTTCCTTCCTGTGTGACTTCATATCTTTTTAATGTAAATTACGGGAAAAAACCCAAATTAGTTTTCTACTGAAATCGGATAAAAATCGGAATAAGATATCAAAATCAAACGTTAATTAGATAATTATTTAATTATTTATTTCTAATTTTAGAGCTCAAGTTATTTAGCAGATATCCATATTTGAAGATGAGAGTGTTACGTTCATAGCCCATCTACAACAAAATATATATAAAAAATAAATACGAAAGTAAGTGCTTGTAGAAGTAACAAAATTGAACTAACAAAACATCAAATGAACAAAACATAATAATCATGAAATAGGTTGATACTTCAATTGAAGCTTTGTCTCGATTTTAGAAAATACTTTACTCTTGTTTATTCTAAGTTTGAAATGTCTTTTCAACAACAAGAGATATATTATGTATATCTTAGGAGTACCAAAATCAGAAAATAATTTACACTGAAACAATCCTCTGTGTCGAAAAATATTTTTATATTACATACAACTTCTTTGGCTTGTATCTAAGATATAATAGATAGCTTAATTCTGTTTATGCTTTTAAAAGCACTTCAAAAATATTTAATTTAGTATAATTTGGAGGAATTGTTAATACTTAAGATCAATTAGGTTAGAAATCCAAAAGTAATCAGCGCGTAGTTATATTTTTAAGATATAAATTCATTTAAAGAATACATATATACTATCATTCATTAATTTTAATATACAATACTTCCAGATTTTTGTATTTTACGAAAAGTTAAATATCTCAGTAAAAAAAAAAGAATTTATAATTAATTTATATTTCAGTCATATGAAATGATGACTATGAGGAAGAAATCGGAGCTAACCGAGCCGATTAACATTTCTTCCGTGAAGTAAGAGAAATAAAGTTGCGGTAAGGAAATAACGTAGTCTTAAACTGGCAAATGCGTTTATCGAGGAATGCGTGAAAGTTAAGCGCAATCCCGATCGCGCGCGAAGAAATGCAAATGAAATGCGTTCCTTTCGCTGGCCGCGTTCTTCAGAAATGTCTTTAACGCTTGATGATTAATGCTTCAGGCAAAATGCTCTCATTATATGTGAATCAAAAATTCGTCTTTCTAAAGAAACAAAGCTGTTTCTCTGTGATATTCTGCAGTAATGTGAAATTCATATATTAAATCAATAAGTACAAAGACCCTATTTTTGCATTCAGAAACACTCATTTTTATTTTATCATTTATTGAATATTAAACAAGAAAAAAATGATTCACTCGGATAATTTCCAAATCTTTTTTAAAGACTATCTAGACAACATATCTAACAGATATCTTTGAGACACTTTCAAAACTTCTATTAGATACGCAAAATTCAGGTAAGATAAATCTTATAGTTGCATCACAAAGAATTTGTATCTGTTTTATATATACATATATATATATATATATATATACATATTTTATAATAAAATCTATTAAATAAAAATCTATTCTTATAATAAAATTATAAAATCCTCTTCTCACTAACTTTCGATATTAATAATAATGGTAATAATTATTCAAAATATCTGTTAGCTTTCTGTTAGCTTTTATCAGAATTTAATTTACTAGATCATTGATCTCTTTATAATATCTTCAGCATATAAGATAATACCCAGATAGCCAAATGTCTGCAGTCTTCTAGCAGACTGTCAGCAGGTTCGAGTAGAAAATGACGGTAGTCTGCCATCAACTGTGTTCACATTATACTTGTGTTTTGTTAACATCGCTTCGACATAATGTGAAGGCAAATTGTTGGCAGAAACTGGACAGATCCTGCCGATATTATCTGACGCTTGCAGATTCTGTTACATTTTTTCCTAGCAATCAACAGTATTATGTACTAATTTTGTTGTCATTTTGTTGGCATAGTGTAGCAGACATTTAAAAAAATCTGCTTTCTTGACTGTCTGGGTTTTTGATTTCTGGAAAAAGATAAAAAATTTACAAGTATGAGAAGCGTGGAAAGTCGCGAATAAGAGAGAAAACCGGCAAAGGTCGGTAACCTCAACTCAATCGTCGGAAAATTGTTCGGGAATCCTAGCGAGTCTGCCTGCGCCTTTTCCGCGGCGATCCTCTCCTCTCTATAGAAGTCATGCTATAAATACTCGCGTATTTACTGCTTTTGATGCGCACGTGCGCCTTGCATTCTCTCTCTCTCTCTCTCTCTCTCTCTCTCTCTCTTTCTCTTTCTTTCCTGTGGCGCGGTGTTAGGTACTCCCGACGTCGCTCCCCGCAGTTGCGCCTTTGACTGTGATCACTGTGACAGTCGGTGTCCGCCGAAAAGTTGCATCTATTCAACGCTCCGCGACTTGACTCGAAGTGAGGCGCGACCGCGGCACGGAAGCTAAGCCAACAGCGACGAACTTCACTTACCTTGCGCAACAGGCACAACACTTCCTCTGTGTCCCAGGCGGAGATGTTGTCAAGGGCATCGGCCCGCGATAGTTTCTTGGACATCGCGGGCCACCGTACACGCGAAGAAAAAAAAACTAATCACCGCACGTGCACATTCGCCGTCCGACGACGTCTGCATCAGCTTTTTGTGACCGCGCCGATCGCGCGACCGTCTGACAGGTCTCCCCTTCTCTCTTCTCTCTTCTCGTCGTTTTCACTCCTCACTCCTGTCCTACTCGTGACCACCACCCTCGCCAGTGTCCATTTCGCGTGATTGGTTAGTTTCTCGTGGCGCACCTGCGTTGTCAGGCCTGTCTCGTGTAAAGTGAGGGCCCTCCCCTCCTGGCATATTTGCATGAATTATGATCTATGCCTAATTTCACGCTCGTGACTGTCCGAATATTATTATCTTTAACATATGACTCCCGTCCCGTAACACGTAATCTTAATTTCTAATGATTCTCCTGATCAATTCGATTTTCTTTTGAAGAAAATATCAAAGAAAAATGATATTTGATAGATTGATGAAAACCCAAAAAAAAAAATCTCTCTTTCGTCAAGGCTTATATCCCCATTGTATTAATTGATATCCCCTTCACTGAAAACATGAGTCATACCAATTCTTTTGGTACCAATTGGTAATCCGCCCTCGACAATGATTGTGAAACGAAATCCGTCAACGTTCAATGCTTTTAGTAAAAGTTATAACAATATACAGTAAAACAAATAAGAAATATTTCCTTGGAAACGAACGTATATTTATTTCACTTCAATTTATTGCACCATATGCATCAGTTCAGAAAGCAATAAAAAAATAGATCTAGATTTACATCATGCGGAAATCATAGAGCATTTTGTAATAAAGCTTTTATTTATTTAACTTATAAACAGAAACGTAAAGCAAAGTTTAACTATATATATTAATTTAATTTTAATAATATTCTAATCACAACAAATGATCAAGATTTGTAATTCTGCTATAAAATACGTTGAAAAGCAACAACATTATTTTTTTTTATTTACGTAAATAACAACACTTGCGCTTCATATAACGTAGCAGCGTTAGCAGTGTGTAGTATCATATAGTTTTTAAGCTCATTCTACAATTGCGAAAGCAAGCGTAATTGTAAATAGTTGTAGTCCTAGCAAACGAAAATGGATTAAAATGAAATGAAATAGATTCAGATTTTCAGAAATATTGATTCACGAATGTTAAAATGAATGCTTTTCAATTCTGAATGCATTTTTATTCATTTATAGGAATTGCATAAAGCATATCTCTATGCCTTTTAATCTAAAAATAATATTAGCTTTTTCTGTGCATTGTGAATACTGTTCAATTCAAAATTTTGAATAGGAAATGCAGTTTTTCAATCCAATTGCATCCAATTGAATCTAATTGAATCCAATTAAATCCAAAAAAAAGTATTCGCTATTTAAAATATACATCAAATTTCAATCCATTTCAATCCATTCTCGTTTACTGTTGTAAGAATTGACTAATCACAGTCGAATATTTTTTTCATATTTGACTGAGATTAATTAGTTCTTACAACCGTTTATAACTTATGCTTATGCAATTGTAGATCTTTAAAAAACGCATAAAAAAGTGTGTAAATTCCAATTGCACTAACAATATTTTAATTGTAAGTGATTAGCTTAAAACTATCCCTTTGTCTCTTTATCGGCTTTAAAAAAAGAAAGAGAGCTTCGCTTCGCAGATAGCACAAAAAGAATTCAGTCGTATTAATTTCAAGTTCATTTTCAGATGCAAAAAGAATTCTTTTTCTGAATAATTTTGAAAAGAATTCTTTTTGCATCTGGAAATGAATTTTAAATGACATAACTGAATTCTTTTTGAATTCTTTTTTAACTCTCTGTGCTATCTGGATTAAAATCAAACTAACGTTGATGCAATCAGTCCTAAGTACAATAATTGAATTTTTAAGTGAGATAGTGCCATTTAGGAATGAATTGCCGGTGCAATTTCAACAATTTTACTATTCGCTGGCGGAAAAAAATTTTTTACAAAAAAGTACAGAAAAACTACATGGATTGAGATAATATTCTAAAAATTCTTAATTTTTTGTAGATATTCGTAGTGGGACGTAAAGTGAGGTTTATTTGTCCTAGAAATTTTTAGTTTTTCGTAGATATTTCGTAGTGGGACACGTAGAGTAGTGTTTAAGGACGGAGGATTTCTAAGTTTTTCAAAGAAACAATCGCTCTATGTTCCAGTATGAATATATATGAAAAATGAATAATTTCTAAGATCTTGTTTTAATCTATATAGTTTTCGTAAATCTTTTCCGCCAGAATTTAAACAAATAAACATTATTAAATTACGATAAATATTTTCCTCGACGTTCGATAACTGAATCAAAAACTCAAATCAAAAATGTTAATATTACAGAATAATCAAGTTGGAACCCTTTGAATCAATTAATATATTTTCATTGATACTTTCTTCGCTATCATCATTTATATATCTATTTCTATCAAAATAATTTAATTTCAATCTTAATTTAACTTATATACTTTTTATCTTTTTCTTTCTAAAAATTAGAAAAGGATAAAAAGCAAATTAAATAGAAAGTTAATCTGATGGTCTTAAACATTAACAATGCCGATTTAAGTCAAACAGAAATAACAAACATATTTCATCAACAATTTTCGAAACTGCATTGTTAATGTACGTTTGAATGATGATGACGAAAAAAGTATCAATAAAAATATATTAATCGATTCAAAGAGCTTCGGCTTCATCATTTTGCAGTACATTTTTCATATTATAGTTTGATTTAAATTAAACGGAATTTCATTTTTTGACTCACGTCCATTAATTTTATTGTTTCCATCCACTTGTCCCGTGTTCATTTACTCGTTTCGCGGCGATCTTCCAATTCCGGAAACTCCGTCGGCGACGCGATTGCGCTGAGAGATGATCTATTTGCAAGTTGCGGCCATGAAAGCGGCGCCGATAATCGCGTAGACGCGTTGGTTATCAAGAATTTGATACGAGTCATTTGTCGGTGGAGTGGAACGCGTAGTGATTCGGCTAATTGAAAGCGAATGACGCGATGGCGATCACCGAGCTAGCCACAGAGCAAGCATTCGACGACTTCGTCAAGTGAGTAACTGGGTCGAAAAAAGCTTTATAACCTCTTCTCACATTTAAACCAAATACCTACTTTTCCCATGAGAACGATTTTTTTTTTTTCTTAAGCCTAATTCCACCAATGTAAGATTAATTTCGATTTAATTTACGGTTTATCTTTTCTAATTCTTAGAAAAAGATAAAGAGTAAATTGAAAATTGTTAAAAATTTTTTTTAACATAGAATTTTAGGAATAAGATAAATAAAATAAGATAAATAAAATTGTGATTATCTAATTTTTTATGAATTTTATTTCTAAAATTATGGAGCAAATGGGTTTACAAAAATCAATGAAATTAGTTCACTTCGATGCGTTTTTGCATAAAACGAAAGAATTTGGTAGAAAAAAATGTCTCTTTGCTTCGCGAAGATAGTAATTGTTAAAGTTGACGACTATTCAGGAAATCTATACCCCGTGACCTTTTGTGTATGCGTTTACTTACTTATTGATGAATTATTTTCTGTTATAATTTAAATTATATAAGAAAATTTGTTTTTAATTAAGCAAAGAATAATTCATCAGTCATTGAATTATCATTAAGTACACAAACGTGATCACAACACATGTGCAGCATGATGGTAGTAATATAATATATACTTCCATCATGCATGTGCAGTTCATTAATATTAAGTTGACATGACAGATTTCCTGCCAGATTTTATGCCAGAAGGCCCAGTTTCACAAATCACAGTTAATTCTTAACCGAGATTCAACTTGTTTCCTATCTCATTCTAAAATTAGAAAGAGACAATAATGCCCATTTCATAAGTAAATCTTCTTTGTAATAATCCATATTTTTTAACCTGAATAGTTGACAACTTGATTAATATGTCGATTCACGAAAAAGCGATGTTTTTTTTTGCCAGATTCTTTCGTTTTATACAAAAACTCATCGAATAAGGTTAATTTCAATAATTTTTATGAGTAAACTCGTTTCTTTCAAAATTATTTCAATCCAATGTCCATTTTTATAAAATAAATGTTTAATATTTTTCAAGTGACAAGTCTTTTAGAACAAAAATGTGACGTAATTGTAAACATTTTTTTATTTTCTATCAAGAATGAATGCATTTTTCTCTTCTTGTATAATTTTGTATAGTTCTTAGATAGTCCATACGAGTATGATAAATGTTCTTTTACAATTTTCTTCTATATATTTTTTTATTTTTCATAAATATGTATTTGTTGTACAAGGTCCAAGGAACTTTCTGTCTTACACTTTTATGCGCCCTGGGCAGAGCAATGTTCCCAAGTGAACGATGTACTCGAAGAGATGAGCAAGCTGGAGCAATACAAGGAAATAAAGTTTGCTAAAATTGAGGCAGAAAACGTACCCGAAGTGTCTCTAAAGTCTGGAATAGCTGCTGTACCCACAGTTCTTCTATTGCGGAACAGCAATGTAATAAGCAGAGTGGATGGTGTTAACATATCTGCATTGACCGAAAAAATCAAGCATCATCTGAACAACGAGGATGCTCCACTGCTTAACATGACAAAAGCAAAGGAATCTCTTGACGATAGACTGAAGAAACTGGTGAATCAAGCAACATGTATGCTGTTCATGAAGGGAAACCCTGCAAATCCACGATGTGGTTTCTCCAGAACAATTGTTTCCATTCTGGACAGTTATAAGACAGATTACAAATCATTTGATATATTACAGGACAATGATGTTAGAGAAGGACTTAAAAAGTTTAGCAATTGGCCGACGTATCCACAATTGTATTTGAAGGGAGATTTAATTGGCGGATTGGATATAGTAAAGGAGATGAATGAGTTAGGTGAATTAGAAAGTATATTACCAAAGAAAGAGAGTCTCGATGCTAAATAGGCCTCTATAATTAAATGGAATTTCATTTTGCATTAAGTTTCGTGTATAAATAATGACGTACAAACAATATTACTTTTCCAAGCAGCTCCTATTTTAACTATCACCTTTTTAGTGTTATTTCGTATTACATTTTTGAAATTATAAATCCTGTTTGCGCAATAAATTAAATTTTACAATGAGATTTGGCTAAAAATTTTTTCAAATTGTACTTCACATCCTACTATTTTCAAGCAAATTTTATATTCCTTCATTTATTATCTTATCTTTTATCTTATATACATTTTATAAAAGATAGTTAAAACTATATCTCAGAATAAATAAACGTAATCTTTAATTGTATAATAAAAATTACCTATAATCAAATTTTCCTTGCTAGTATTATTAAATATTGATTAATTTTGTACTGTGTAATTTGTTATTAATATTCTTTAATCTTATATTTAATTTGTCAGCCTGTCATATATGTATGAATAAAAACAAATTCCTAAACTATCGGATATATAAATATGTACACACATATCTAATCTAATCTAATCAACTATTAGCTGCGTTCGGTAACGCAAATCTGAGGCATTGGAGTGCTCTTATATTATAGCACATGTTACGTGCACTATAGAAAAAGAGCACTCTGACACCTCAAATTTGTATTGCTAAACGTAGCTTATACTTCCAATTTCCAACTTCATATAGGATGGAATTCATAGACGTTGCCATGGAGTATAGAAAATAGGAGATCGAACTTATATGGACGAGACTGTCAAAAAGCATGGTCAAAAGTGATCATCTAAATTAGTTCAATCTAGATGTCACTTCCGTTCCCGCAATTCAAAGGCTGTTTAGATTCCTATCTGGGTGCTCTCCAGATGTCATGTCCTTGTCTAGTGTACGACAAACAAAACGACATAACAAAAATGGAGTAATACCTGAGTGACACTCGAGTGGGAATCTGAACTCAGCATTGCATAGTAGGTCATACCAAAGAAAAACTTGAAAGAAGACATGACGGTACCAAAACCTGTAATCGTAAAATGCTGCCGCGCACTACTATCTTCTGTAGGACAAAGTGGATGTAAACTACAACGTCCATTTTTCTTAGGATATTGTCCACTTTTTAAGGCTTAAACAATAGGCATAGGCAATAGGCACATGCAACAGGGAATAACGAGCTATCCAATCAGAACTTTAAAGTGTAAGTTCGATATTATATCCTAGAGCTCTGATTGGACGACTCGTTATTCCCTGTTGCCTGTGCCTGTTTAATTATTGTGTTTAAGTTTTTAAGAATAGAGATGATAAGTCGATATTTGGTTCATATAATCATACTACATATAGCACACCTTGTACAATATAGCTTAATCGGAAGGGTCTTATAATTCAAAATCATAAACGTAAATAAGCGTAAACGATTAAAATTACGACAATTATGCGTAAAATCTTCTTTGTAGAGAATTTTAAGAGCTTTATTTTTTGTTAAATACTTATATTTTTTTCTAAAATCAATATTTTTCGAGATATACGCAAATTTTTTTTTGTCATGACTGGTCGTTGCTTTATTCCACTAATTCTGTTCCGTTAAAATGTATTTTCCTATATCTCATGAAGTGGAATTTCTGAAATGTACAATTAGCGCTGGCCAATGATAAAAGCCTTCCCGTAGATCATTTTCATTAGATCCACCGGAATAACATTTTGTCATTGGTTTGCATTGATTGCGCAACTGCAAATTCCGCTTTATGGGACATAGGAAACTAAATTCCTGTGCGGATCAGAAATCACATATATACAGAGACAGTGTCCCAACTTCATTTTGTGTACCCATTGATTTTGATTTATATTTTCACCTTTCTGTATATTATATATATGACATTCGTGTTCTGATCATATTGACCTCTGTATTTATCTGGAGACTTAATTATCTTCGGGATTATGTTCAGATTTCCATCCGAGTGTTATTCAAGTATCACTCTATTTTTGTTATTTACCGAACAAGAATGACATAACATCCGGAAAACAGATGGGAATTCGAACATGCCTCAACATGTTGATTAATCATGCGCTAACAGACAATTAAATTTTCTCCGTTTAAACCAGTTTAACGAAATAGTTTTTATATGTTCATGTACACGTACACGTGCAAGTAGAATCCGCAAAAGAAATAAATTTTCGCAACAGAAAACGGTGGAATCGGCGGAATGAAGCCACGACCAATCACGAACGTTCTGCAGTTCCGCATATCCGTAGTTCCACATCCTATGGGAGCGCACTCTCAGAGAGTAACAAAGAAAAACGACATTTGTGTCGATTTGTGTCATCAAATGGAAAGCACTCAATGGCTGCATTTAGCAAGCTCAACAATTGAGCGAGCGCTCGCTGCTATTGATGTATTCTTCCAGATCTAAAATGCTTGGATGATCTAAAAGAATATACCAAATAGCAATCATGTAGCAACAAGCGTTCACTCAACTGTTGTTAACTATTTCGCTGAATGCACCAACCTAGTCATCCAGAAGCACGATCGCTCATTGAGTACTCAGTGAGTTCTTGCATCTGATTGGCATATTCCATTAGATCTATCTAAAAATATAAATCAAACAGGTGCCGACTAAAAGATTGCAACAGATTTTTTTTCTATGGTTTTTAGAATGCATTTTAATCACCGAGCGATTGGGCTTACATTCTGATCCGGTTCAAACCGTCGGTGGAAACTAGGCCTTAGTTGACTAATACTCGACTGTGCTTAGTTGACTTTCAATCGAACTGCTGATGACTGTAAAGGTGCATTCACATGCAAACGTCAAGCAGCGAAAGCCGCTTAACCAATTAACGAGGCGATTTTTACAGTGGTATAAAAAATATTTTTTAGCACTGCCCGTATCTCCAGCTGATTCATTGGATCTAATAGCTGCTTCCGCTGCTTGACGCTTTCCATGTGAATGCACCTTAAAACAGCTGTTGAAAATCAATATTAAGGCTGCGATCAATTTGGACGCTTTCAGCGCCTTTCAGTATTTCTATTATTTTACGTCTAATGAACAATAAAGACACAATGATGATTACAAGCGCTTAAAGCATGTAGCATTCAAATCGACCGCAGCCTAAATCAACTGGGAACAGTTAACTGACTTTTGATCGTTAGCTGTAGGCCGATTGGGAAAAATCGACCATAAATGAGAAAATAATCACTCGTGTTATGTGGGTATTGTGTCATACTTTTTGCTGCAGCACATATTTTTATTATAGTGCAAAAGTTCGTGCCCAATTTATTATTCAACTTGAAGTAGCTGCTATTTTTGTTAAAAATGAAATAAAATCTAAGGGTATGATCAACATGATGTTGTAACCGCTTTGAAATGTTTTTTTAATTGGTCAGTTTGTAAAATTCTTTCTTCTAATTGATCCATCAAACGCAAAGCACTTCAAAAATTTGTAACGAGACTTTGATCACAGCCTAAATCTTACTCTATCTGATGAGAGAATTTAAGAATTTACTTTTTTAAATTTTGATGGAGTTTGATGGTTATGAGCAAAGTAAAAATATTCATTTTATTTAATTTGCTACAATTCAGTAATAAAAAATCGTGAGGGACATTTTTTAAAAACGATTTTATAAAGCAAACTTTAAGTTTTTACATTAGAAATTCAAAAAATTTTGTAATTTTTTTTAGACATGTGGACAGGCCTACAAAGTGAAGAAAATATTTTCTGTTTTGTTTAATTCGTAGTTTTCTATATGTAAAAATGACAAAACTTACATAAATTATATATAATAATTATTATAATAATCATTTGAAAGTAGAGATTTCGGTGTGGTCTCGCTACAAATGCTTTGACCAATTAGAAGAAAGAATTTTATAAACTAATCAATTAAAAAACATTTCAAAGCGTTTGTAGCATCGCGTTGACCATATCCTTCAAGCTTTAAAACTCTTTTTTGAACTTAAATTTTGTTTATTTTTAACAAAATTGTAGCTGTTTGAACTTTGAATAATAAATCAGGCATGAACTGATCTAATTTATATTGCTTAATTTTTAAATATTACTTAATTTTTAAAAGTAAGTTATACTTTATTTTTTATTCAAATTAAATTTTACTTTTATATTTAAACACGTATGATCATGTATATCATGCATATGTATTCATATATTTGTAATATATATTTTTTGTATGTATGTATACCAAACACTATTGCAAAAATTAAAAAATTAAAAAATTAAAAAATTTTCTATTACGCTCGCAATAATCACTCAAGCACGATTATAATTTTAATGGCGGCACATCATGACTTATAGCGGAAATAATTTTGTACAAGTATATTGTGATCAAGCAAGAAATGAATTTTCTTTGAACCCATTACGAATAGAAAAAGGATTTCTTTAAATTTATTTCAATATAACTCTGTAAGAAGTACTTTTATACTGTAAGGAGTCCTTTGTTAATTGTCGGAAAAGAATTCTTTTTAAGTTCATTTCGAACAAATTACGTTAATTCAAAGAAATCAAGAAAATAAATTTTTTTCGAGTTCAAATGGATCAATTGTGCTATCTAGATAATCATAGATTAAGTTAATCACAGTGATTCTTTTAAATACAAAATTAGTTGAAATCAATTAAAAAACGACGGTATGAAATTTATCGATAAAGTTGGACGTTGGTTTATTTTTTGTGTGCGCATCTTCTCCAGTCTCGACTGACTCTCATTATTAATCTGGAAGGACTGGCATAAATGGCATCATCGATCACATAATTAATATTTCGATAAATCGTTTTCAGTAGTTTAATTGCTTATCATTTTATCCGATAACATATTGATTGTATCCGAAATCGACGTTTTATAATCTTTTGATTTCATATTTAAAATAAACATAAAATTTGAAATGGTCAAATAATATATCAATCGTCAAATAATATATTAATATTATTGTTTGATTTGAATATAATTTTTTATTTGAATATAAAAATGAATTATATTAATTATTATCATAAAAACAGATTTTACTCTACTCTACAAACTCTAAAAGACTGTATTATAGAAGTATCGTAAAAGAAATATTATATTTTTATATTATTATTATAACAATTAAAGAATTACAGGTTGTAATGTTTTTGGAATATTATAGGCATATTACTAATATCTTGCAGGTATATTGATAATTTACATTTTTATAATATCTCTGCAATTACATTGCAATCTGCAATATTTCAACATTGCAGCAATCTTTTGTATGTAGAATACGATGAGATATTGATAGTAGTATGTACCTAGCTAATGCTAAATTTTATAAAAATTTCGATTCATATTTCCAATATACTGAATAAGCACAATCCAGCACAGTGGAAGAATCATCACAAAATATACAAATATCAATAAAATGTTCAGGGGGTCGATTGTGTGTGTGGATTCTGAAAGAAGAAAATTAAAAAAGTGAGCAAAGGTTACTAAGTATTGATCAATTAAATTATAATACTCTAATGAATTTGTTCACTTTTGTAATTTTCATCTCATTTGAAGATACACAATCAACTCCCAGAATATTCTATGAATACTCTTTGTATACAGAGTCGGACATTTTAATCGTTCTAGATGGATATCTCAGAAATTAAGAAAGTTATAGGAAAAATTTTATAAAATTTTTTTAAAAGTTGTAGGTATGTTTTCTTGGGGGAAAGAAGGTGAAAATAATAAATTTTTTATGGAATATTATCAAGATCAAGTCAAGGTCAACATGAATTTTTAAATCATTATTTTTAGAATTTTAGGAATCATTATTTTTTATTGCACATTCTTGTAGCTGAAGTCGAGTCATTTTCAAAATATCATAATAAAATATTTTTTCATTAAGCACTTGAGACTGTCTCAACTTTGTCTTGCCTTGACCACAGGTTATCTTATTCTATTTTTACTAATGATATATTTTTATAATGCTTTTATTACACGAATACATATACAATAGTCTTGTAATATTTGACATTTTATTTTATTTTAATAGTTAGAACTTTTTTGTCAATATCATGAGGTTGAGTGGCAAAAAAGATGGCTACTGTCGAGTCTCTAAAGGGACTTCCAATCCTTTACAGATTAATAACTTTTCTCATCATCTAATGAATTTTTGTACAAAAAATGCAATGAAATTTATGCATCTCACTTGAGATCATCCAATTCATTAGTGGTTGCTTATTGGTTGTATGAGGGAAGCATCAGAGATTTAAAGAACTGCATCGCTGATGATGACTCAAAAAAAGAGTCGAATGTTTAAATATTTGAAACATATATTCAAGCAAATATTGCACAAAACAACAATATAATTAATCCAACAACTGTGTTATACTTTTATTTGCCTTAATTTCATTACTTTATTTCAAAAGTCAAGGAAATTATTTCCGTTATTAATTTTATAATATTGTGTAACAATATTGATTGTTTAAAAGCCGCTTTTTAATTGATTTATCTTAATGCGTCTAAATGTTTCGATAATTTCTATACAACACACATTTCAACAATATTGTATCAGTATTTCAGCAACATTACAAACATTGCAGTAATATTGTTGCAAACTTTTGTATATATGGGCTGTTTATCTCGCATAAATTTCACGCGTTCATTATCGTACGATGATAGAATGTGCGAAAATTGAAGACTTATTATTATCGAGGAATGGAAAATTACTTTTTAAAAGTAATAAGTTATAATTACTCATTATTAAGTAGAAAAAGTAACAAGTTCTCGTTATTACTCCTACAGCACAAAAGCAACATTGCTGCAACATTGCAGCAACATTGCATGTTGCACCAATATTGCAGAGATTTTGTAACAATATTCAAATGCAAATTCTGTGTTGCATGGGTAATTACCTATTTTTAAAAATAACTTGTTTTAGTTACCGTTATTTAAGAAAGTAATTTTTTGCTACTTTTCTGTTACTTTTTAAAAATCGACGATCATCAATCACAGAACGGATGCCTAAGAGCTTTCTGTAGTCTCAAGCGCTATTGAGTGGCTATTGTGTTCAATCGAACTTTGTCCAATTGTGTGCAAAGTAATGACAAAAGTAACTGTAAAATTCGTTACCGTTACCAAAAAAATAGTAACTATGTTACTATTACAGTTATAAAAAAAAAAGTAACTCAGTTATCAGTAAAGTTACCAAAAAAGTAACTTGTAACTTACAAGAAACGAGAAACTTACTTCTATTCTCTGTTTTTACATGTCTTATCTATAGTCACGTCCAGTTAGAGTTCGCCTTTTTGAATTTATTTGCCTCATTAATCGACCGACAAGTATTTAACTGATAAAGACCGTCGTCATTTAAAACACAAAATCGGTGATATGACATCACGATGACATGACAGGATGATAACCGTTACGCAAGCTGATAAGAAGTGTTTAAATCGAATTTTGTGTGTGTTTATCGTAATAATATTTATATATAACTGTTCCGCAACAGTTGAGTCTGCTGAACGCGACCAATGTTACAAAAAGTTTTAAGTGTTTTAAGTGTTTTCATTCTAGTGTAGTGTTTTTATTCTAATTTCATTTTAGTGTAGTGTTTTCATTCTTAGTTTATATTCTAGTTACTACAGTGTCATACATAATTATTTAGATGAACCCAAAAAAATTATTTTCAAATTTAATTCATCTATCTATAGCTACGTTTTTAGATATTTTAGCACAATCATTTTTTCAAAAGTATAAAATTACTTTTATTTTAAATATAATAATAAATTAACCATTAAATTAAAATTAGTAACATAATTTTAAGAGTTTGTATAAAATAATATCTTCTGTCTCTCCCTCCCTCCCTCTCTCTCTCTCTCTCTCTCTCTCTCTCTCTCTCTCTCTCTCGTATGTTTATCTTAAATGAATAACTGGATAAATATTCATTTTTGGGGAATTTTTTTTTAAGCAACTTATGTCGATTTTTCCTTTATATATTTCTCGTAAAACAAAAAAAAAGGAAATTATAACTATGTCATCACAATGACGTAAGCGAACCTTTCCTCCGCATTTCAGGATCGATTCTCTTCACTAAAATACATTTACGTAAGAATCCTTAATACTGCAACGGGTTACATCAAATCTCTTATTCTATTCTTCATTCAGAATATATATGTTCTGATAGATTTAAATAATAGCTAATAGGAGAATTAAGTTTTTTTTAATATAACTTAGTAGTAAATCACATATTTATTATTTCCTACGTTCGAAACAAACTATCAGTTCGATTATTATATGTTCAGTGATATTATTACCGTTCCGAAAGGCGCGTGTCGTTACTATGTAAAAAATTTACATAGTAATAATATGTTTCCAATTGTAAGCAATGCAAAGACTGCTTATTATCACATTTCTTTTCTTTCGTCACTTGTCGCCACACAGCATTTCCATGTTCAATCAGTTCCGATTCCTGCAAAAACAATGTAATAATGGTACGGATATGATTAAACATCGCTATGCAAACAGATTTGCATCGTTTCCTGAAATTTTTTGTGTATTCCGCAGTTCCATGGATCTTACGGATTTTCGAATAACATTTCGTCATTCATCCATGTATGAGCAACTTATTATTATTATTTTTTTTTTCAAAGTATAATTTATTCAATTTCAAAGCATAATTTATTCAATTTATTCATCTCCATAAAACGGTATCAATAATCATAACAGCATTGTAAATGTCTTGCTCAATGATGAATAAAAAAATTAAATTTGCTCATATATGTATATTGTAACATTTATTCTAATTTAATATAATTATTAAAATATAGAATTTTAGAAAAAGAGAGGGAGAAAGCGAAAGGGAGAGAGAGAAAGTACATTTATTTAGAGTCTGAGATAATATTTCCTCAGGTGTACTGGAAGTACAGCAACAAGAAGAATAGCGCAATAATATAAGAAAATTATGTTACAACAGAATAACAATAATAAAAAAAGAAAAATCTACATATATATATATATATATATTAGGTGTACAAAAAAGTTCTGAGCTTTTTTCGTAAAATTCAATCTTTATTCGTATATAATCGTACGGAAATGGCTTGCTGCGTAACGCCAAGCTGTTCTGCAAGCTCCTTTTCAGTTTGCGTAGAGTTTATATCCAGCAGTGCTTGCAACTCGTCCGTTTCAATCTTTTCAGGGCGTCCAGCACGCGACTCATCTTTAAGACTGAAATCTCCTTGGCGAAACTTTTGATACCATCTTTTACATGTAGCATGACTTACAGCGTTCTCTCCATAT
>Ga0157363_1001822_pt1 | contig 18197 bp, 7 predicted proteins | sample AttsexASBM1_FD_111477 | JGI IMG/M metagenome (GOLD analysis project Ga0157363, IMG submission 111477) | Fungus gardens microbial communities from leaf cutter ant in Ribeirão Preto, State of São Paulo, Brazil - Atta sexdens ASBM1 | ecosystem: Host-associated > Fungi > Mycelium > Unclassified ... | reverse complement strand
TTTGTATATTATATTTTGTGTGTGTGTGTGTGTGTGTGTGTGTGTGTGTGTGTGTGTGTGTGTGTGTGTGTGGTGTGCGCGTGTGTGTGTGCGTGTGTGTGTGTGCGTGCGTGCGTGCGTGCGTGCGTGCGTGCGTGTGCGTGTGTGTTGTGCGCATATCATTTGTATGTTGATTGTATCGTGTATAATGAAGTGGAACGAAGTAATATGACATAGCTGAAAACATCTCTTCTTCGCCAATGTAATTTTGTGTATAGTAATTTTAAAGGTTATTGTAATACAGTAATAAAAACAAATTTGGAATTTTGTAGTTATATTACTCAAGTACGTATAGTACTCATCGTATAGTACTTGGATTATGGATGTATTCTGTTCTGTACATGATGAATTATTTATTTTTGTTTACATTCTAATGACTAAACGAGGATAAATAATGCATTATTCGTGGAACGAAATGTGCCATAATTAACGGAGAACCTATTTAATCAACAAAAGCAAATATAATTGAAAAAAAAAAATTTATTTGATTAACGAAAAATTCTGATAAATTTATCGCATTATTTGATCAACAAGAAATTTTGATATATTTAATGAGAAAAATTATTTAATCAAGAAGAAATTAATCATATTCATTCAGTAATTCTTACAAAAATTTTGATTTATTTTTTAATGGACATTGTGATTGAATCTAGCAGATTTTTGAAATTAATGCAACCAATCTCTTTTTTTAGTAATTAAATTAATAACTATTCTTGTATCGAGTTTTTCAGAGATGCCATCTTTGTTGTTTGTTCAACTATTATATAACTATTATATAGATATTTATTTATTAGAAATGTTTACTTTTATATAGTTTATAATGCGCAGGATTTTTTATAGCTATTTTTCTCGCATAACTAGCTTAATGGTAAAAGGAACTTTAGCTGAGAACGTTGCTTTAATTTTAAATTGATTCGAAGTTACTTCTGTGTTGCGTGGAGTTAAATGACTTCTGAGTGGACAGTAAAGCTTGGTGTCGAGTTAGGTACGGTGCGAGCTTTCACGTTACACACGAAGCTGCCGACTGTGCATGCTATTGATATCGTGAAATATGCTTTCTCCACTTTAAGAAAGTCTTTTTATGATTGGTCAACCAAAGCTAGAATTCAAGAAAACAAGAACTTCAAGAAGAAATTCTTGGAAAATAATACTGAATCTACTCTGGAAATCTACGCTGACTTCGAAGCACGTTACGACTTGTACATCACATTCTTAACTTCAAGAAAACAATTTGAAATAATCTTCCGTGAGCATTGTGCTTAGTACTTATAACTGAGCACTAATTTTCAATTACAGACAAAAAGACGATATAAACAAAGAACTCGAATACTGCAAAAACTGCATTAACTTACTTTAAACATATTAATTTACAGAATAAAACAAAAAGTCCTGCTTTTTAAAATAACTTTTAGTAGCAATAATTTGCGTCTAAAATCATCAATTTAATGTTAATTTGCTGTATTCAAAATTAGTTAATTATTTAGTTCATATTAAGGATGCAGGAAACGAATTAACCCTTTTTTCTAGGAGAGATAAACCAAAATTTCATAATAATAATAAATGTGCATTTCATTGCACATTTTTTATCCATTTATATTTCATACATACAAATTTATTACTATTATTTTGAGAATATATAATTATTATATAAATGTATTATATGTATACACCGTTTGGTATTAAAATTTTTCTTGCCATGACAAGATAGGTGTAAGTCGAGAAAGAGAAATTATATTAAAAATTGTCGCACAGAGGGGAGCAAATGTCTTCTCTTTCCCGTCCACCCCTCTAGACACTCATAGTATTCGTTAATTAAAAGATAAACTTAATCTTCTCTTTGGAAAATATTGTTAAGCATTTTTCAATCTTTTATATTTAAATTAAGACGTGACAAAGAGGCAAAAATAATCTTGATTATTATAATGTGTCATAATTGTCATGTTGTTACGTCAGTTCTTTCCAGTGGAAATTGGCGAAGACGATATCGTTCGCGATCGTGGAAATAGTGTTAATAAGTTCTATTGTTAATAAATTGTACGCGAAGACATATTAACGTTGATTAAAATGTATTAACGTTGATTCATAGCAGTAAAAATCCTTGACGTTTACGCGACGTAAATTTAATGACTGTTCCTTTTGGCTCGTATTTCCTGTATTTTGATGCTTTTATTTGTTGCTTTTATTTTATTTATTAAAATGTTAAAGGGCAATGAGACACAACTATTAATTTGTTAATTTTTCTTGATTCTTTAAGAAGATAATCTTCTATTTTCATTAATTAAAAACATACGTATTGTTAGAATTTAAATTGCTTGCAACAAATTAAAATTTTTTTATTAAACAGAATTATATAATAATTGTATATTACTCATAATGATATTCAAGAATTTTATTTTAACATGACATTTTTAAGTTAACTTTGAATGCATAAATATTTTTATAATCGCAATAAATAAAATTAGTAACAATAATTCTAGGACATCTGTATTTTTGTTACGATACGTTCCAATAACTTTTACGGGACTTCTGTCTAGAGTATCTTCTTTTCAATATGACGTTGCGAATGACGATGTGCGATCGCTAAATTTAATGTCGTGTCGTGTATATAGTGATTGTCTTTCGACGATGTCTTGGGCCGCATCCTTCTCCTTGGATTATTCTCGATACCCATGGTTTTATAGCGCTGTAAAGCCTCTCGTATCTTGGTGTGCTTTATATCAATCTCACGATCATATTTCAAACGCGTGAACAAGGCGCCTCATGCTCACTCATCACGATATATGGATGGAAATCCGATTCTTCTCTGGCGGACTCGATCGACAATTTATATCTTTGACTTTTCAATTCTTATGTTTAAATTATGATTACCTCGATTACTATTTATTACAAATAGTCTAATACTCTTACCGAGGAATAATTAGATATATTACTTTAAATACGAAGGAATAATAATAACGAAGGATTAAATATGAAGGAAAATATCAAGAAATAATTAATTTTATTAATTATTTCAAAAGTTCTTTAATTATATAATTCTTTAATGATTTTAAAGTTAAGCTCTAATTTTGAAGTTTAACTCTTAGACCTGTTCTACAATAGAGTCGTAAATGGTAAGAAATTAACCAATCATAGTCGATTATTTTTCTCTTAACTGTGATTGGCCAATTTTTTATGGCTTACGACTTGCAATCTTATTGTGTAGAACAGACATTATACTTTTTTAGAATTTAATTATCTATAATTTTTAATATTTTTTTCAATTTTTGATACTGAAATTAATTAATATCAGTATGTATCTTCTATATTGAAATTTCCAAGAAGTTTTCTTTTGTAGTGTAATCATTGAGATTATATTGAAAAAATTAATTTGATTGTATCGTCTAGTAGTCATATTGTGTGTATGTGTTCTCGCGCGCGCGTGTGTGTGTGTGTGTTTCAGGAAATTTTTTGAAATTCTGAATTTAATATTTAAGTTTATAACGTAAATCAATTCAATCGAATTAGCGCTTTTCTCATTCTCAACCAACCACACAGGTCTTTTTTTTCTGCAATTACGGAATTCAATATCGGAAGTCTTCCTTTAATGTTCTTTTTGTTTTCTCGATGGCGTTGCGTATCGTCCACGTTTTTCGGTTCAGAACACGTTCGACCCCCTACACGTTTGTTGGTTCATAATTTCTGAAAAGTTCATAACTTCCAAGAAGGCGGCAACGCGGTAAACGTCAGCACGCGAATTTCGCGTCGTTAATATAAGGTAGACGTGCGTTTACGATCGCCGACTCGGGCGCCTCGTCTCATCCGGTAGACGACGCTCAATCTCGCTGCAATTTCGCGGTATGACTTCATCCGCTTTCTAAAAATATCACGAGATGAGACTCACAGATTTGTCTTGCACTTTTTCTATTTTTTTTTATCTTTTTATATTTATTTCTTTTTATTGGACTATATATATAATTTCGGGATTATAATTTATGTGCACGGTACATTGATAATAATTTACTTTACGCAGAAGTTCATCAATTAAAGATATTGAAAAGAAAGTTGATCAAGACTAGCTCTTGAAAAGGATCTTTATACATATTTTTATTCTTTATTGTAGCAATCTAGAAAGTTAAATGATGAGAGTCCGACTTTTAACAAGTTGGATATTACGAAAACAATTCGAGGAGAATTTTTAATTACATGTAAGCCAACTTACGTAATTATTCAGAATCTTCGTTTATTTCTGCTACTAAATTTATAACAAAGAAATAATTCATTTTCACTTTAACTTATCAAATGTTAAAATATTTTAATTGTAGAGTTACGTTTGTTTTAATTTAATATACAATTTACTTGCTGGATGTTTAAAATATTTGATCATTTGTTCATAAAAACAATGTGTTTAAAAGAATGTGTTTAAAAGATCACAAAATTTAAATAGACATCCAATCATATATAATTTCCTCGTGATATAAAAAGGAAGAAGCCTGTCACTGTTAGATTTAATTCAGAATTAATAAATTTGTAAATTTTCTTTCTTGTATCTCGGTTAGTTTGTGATTTTATTCTTGTCATTTTGTAATCTTCTTGCATATTATATGCTTGTTTATAGGATAGCATTACAGTCTGTGAGAAAGATTTTTTTATTCTCTCTTAATAAAACAATCATATCAGGATAAATGTAACAATCATCTTATTTTACTACAAAGTTATTCTGTTACTTGCGGATTATCTCGTCACATTTATTACAGTTAATAAATGCAAATTAGTAAATCCAAGTTATTATCCGCATGTATAACGCTTTACTTTCTTTCACTTTTAGCATTTATTATTTTTTGTTATTTGAGAATTTTAATAAAACGAGTATATGTAATGAGGACATAAGTGTATCTTATGAGATATGCATATATAATATTTCACTTCTTTAATAAGCATAAATGCGTTGTATTACTAGTAATTCTCTATCCTTTTACTTAACAAGACACGTATATGTATTGGCTTTTACTTGTTAATTTTCCACACGCTTTTAAATTCCTGCATGCATAGAATTTTAATGAGAAAACTTATTAAATACTAGAGAATTTTACTATTAACTGTTTGTACGTGATTATGCCTTGAAACATGTAATGTGAGAGGAAAACGCAATGAATATCATCGCCAAAATTTTATCGAGAGACACTATTGGGAAATTTCCACATAAAAAGATGCCGCTATAAATTCTCCTAACCAGTCGCAGGTGATTGTTGACTTTTACTTTACGATTGTCGTAATAAAAATGTCTTTGTCAGAAGGATTGTCGGTTAAGCGTTCTTGGTCTTGTTTCTTCTCTCTTTCTCTTCCTCTCTTCCCTTTATCTTTTCCCCCCCTTCCGCTCTCTCTCTCCGTACATGTCACTTTTCGGCGCGCTTTTATTGTCTTAACGGTTTTTTTATGTCATGCACAGCAGTGTATGCAAAACGCATGTGATAAAAAGAGGCAAAATATTCGAACGACAGCTGATGCTTGCAGTCGTAGACCAGACATTGTTTTACTGCATATTTCAAGATCGATCGGAATAGAATTCTTTAAAACTTCAAGCGTTAGCGTCATAATCTTTCAATTAAATATTTCAATCAAAGTTTAGAACGTAATGTGTCTATGTCTACATCGAAATCTAATAGAAAAGTATATTTTATAATATCTTAAATAATAAAGAGTATTTTAGCGTAAATTTCTTTTTAAAAGGAATTTGTTTTGTAGAAAAATATGTTCTTCTCATGGTTTATAAAAAAAAAAGAGAATAGAGTAAAATTTTATGAAATAATATATAGATACATTATTTATGAGAGATTGGCATTACTGATGTGAAAATAGTTATGTCTTTTACGTAATGAAATCGAACTTAATGACTTAATAATGAGTTTAATATGTTCTATACTCTTATACTACATATATTTTCTCTATATTCTTTGTGCATCTCATAATTCTTCAAACAAAAAACATTAAAGAAGTGCTGTTTAATTTGAAAAAAAAAAAAATAAATAATGACTGCGTCTCTGCGTGCGATGGATGTGGCACTTTTTTAATGACAACAACGTCTAGAGGACTCTGTAACGAGAGACTTTATATGTCCCGGAAAATCTTCGTCCGCGACGGATCGCTCGCGGATAAAAGTACGAATCTTGCGATGGTAGAGACGTGCGACTAAGCTCGTAAAAAGCAACATCGCGTATTCGCGATTGCATATCTGTGCGCGACATTTCGCGCCGCGCCATCGTATTTCGTTACAAAATAACTTCCCGTTTCGTATAGAGAGTGATAATCATAAAACCCAAACACCTAAATTTTTTTCTTAGTTTAAAAGTATGAAATACTCATCGTGAAAGGACAAGAGAAATATGGAAACATTAATGCAAGAAAAGCGAATAAAGATTTGTAAATGTCCAAGATATATAAGTAACAATAAAGAGCGCAAATGTGCAACACAGAATATGGATAGATCTAAATTTAAATTGGATTTTGAAAATAATGTTTCCTTGATATATTAGACAAATAAAAAATTGCATTTAGAATACATCTTTTTCCGCTTTTCTGAACATTAAATTAATTTAAAAAGTTGCAGACTCAATACAAATATTTTCATCATTTGTGAATTATATTATATGAATTATATTAAATGATGAATCTGAAAATAGCAGATAGTGCATAATACATGCACAAAAAATGACAAAATATTTGAGAAAGATATATAAATTGTTGCTGTATGTAACAACTATAGCATATTGTACATTTTGCTTTCAACATTTCTAAACTTTCAATTAAACAAATGAGATTTTTTTATGTAAGAAGTGAGTAATGAAATGAGTAATACATCGTAGAATTATTCTGACTTTACCTGTGTAATTTTATAAGGAAATAAAAGTAAATAAAACCGGGCAAGATAAAAATATAAAAATACAAATATATATGTATATTTGTATTTTTGTATTTGTATCTTATATATATATGTATAAATATTTAAGATGTTTTCCGTTTTCACGCTCATACACATGCTGTATCAGTTAATTCTTATTACTCTTTAAATCTGAATCAGTGGATAGTCACTAATTACCCAGGCATACTTTGCACTGATAATCAATGAAATTCAACTAAAAAAGGAAGAATATTTGAGTATTATATAACTAAAATACTGATATTTGTACGTTAATTTCAATCTTTCAATATCATTGGATTTAAGCACTAAAACAAGGTTAGTTAGATCACACAATAGCTAAGTTAGGGATCTTTCATTTAATTCACTGAATACCAGTAGCACACTTGGCACTGATATCAGTGATTCAGATTTCCACTGATTCAGATTTAGAGAGTATCTATTAAATATTAAACGAGGATAACTGATACAAGCGCTGAAACGTCCGCAAAACGAATCCCTAAGTATTAATATATTTATTTCATATCTTGCTTGTTTCTGTTTATTATTATTTTCAAAAAAAGTGAAAGAGAAACATTATATATATGAAATAGATAAAGGTGGAAATTCGCTGAACGAATCGCCGACGAAACGATAGTCGCGCAAAATAAAGCCGCGACATACATAGAGAGGCACATCCTCCTCCATTTCAGAGGATTAGAACGTGGCGTTGCATTGTCGCCATGAATATCTCTCCCGGTCTTTTTTTGCCAGGCTACGACTTCATAAACGTTCTCATAAATTTCCGTCGACTGCCACGTCTATACCTGTATGCACGCGCGCGTTCGGTATCGCCGCCGTAAAACCCGCTGGACTATTTTCCTGAGGGCGGTTATGCGTTATCCGGCAGATTGTCTGCAACGGACGCGGGCAACGAATAAAAATGCATCGCCTACCGATATCGAAAAATCGTTAGGAGGAATAACCGCGGAGATATACGCGGGGATATCCCGGCGCGTGTAAGCGTACGCCCGCGCGCTCTCGATATGCTTTCCGCCATCGTTTCAATTATTCTTCGTTATTGTCCCGTTCCGCAAAACCATGGTCGCTTTGCGAATTCATGGAAATAAACGCTACCGAGACATATGGGCTTTAATATGCCAATCTAAGACGTTTATCATCCTATTAAAATTAATTATTGGAGAACGCTCGATTGATAATAAAAATATATAAATGTGAGTGTCAACAGTCAAAGTGAAATTACAAATAGCAAAAATTATTCTGAAATATTATAATCGTTATAAATACGTTGAATAAATTAAAAACACAATTAATCTTTTTTATCTGCAGATTAAGAATATTTAAATATTTTTTGCTTTGAAATAATTATATGATATATAATAAGAACACAGATTTAAAATAATACAAGATATGATAATTATTTTATATTTTAATTAAAAAAAACGAAGTTATATGTATGTGGATTACTATATAAAATAAATATTTTCATTATGCGATAGATATTATTGCAGATATTATTGTTAATCTGCTTATTGCTTCGGTATATGGCGTTTTAACCATAATACTTTTTCATCGATGTTATAATTGAAGTAAAGCAATTTAAAGCACAACGATGATTCTCTTATTCGTACGACTATATGATCGATTTGTGACGCATCTCTTCCTTTTGCGTTAGTAATAATAATAGTGATGCGACGTCGCTCACGCGACGCTTCACGTCGACTGTCACATTGAATTCAGAATCAACTTCGTCACGGCGGCAAACTCGTTGCACGATTTAAGGATTTACAGCCGTCAGACTCGAATCAGGAGCTCTGGTCGACAATGAATCGGGCAGACTATACCGGCGCAAACTCTTGCCCTTCGTTTACGCGTCTACCCCTATGTTAATAGTCTCGCGGCGGATAAGCCGTTTTTGAAATGATGTTCGAACAGAATAATACATGGAGGATCACTTTTCGCTCTCGCGATCCCTCAACTAGTCCTTTTCCTCGAATCCTTTCCTTTTCAGCGAACTGAAGGATCCTCCACCGGCTTCTACCCTCGAAATGCGTGAGATACTCCTCTTTTATGGCGGGTGTTTTCGGCAACTCTCTCGTTTACTGGCTGCCTTGAAAATATGCACAGGTTGATGTATATAAAAGGACGCTTGTTTTAGTGAAAATGCGAACAGTACTCATAGCTCTTAAATTGAAGTAATTCTCTGTAAAGATTGTATCTATTTGCCATTAATTGTTGCAATGAAATTGTTGCGATTGATTCGACAATTCTTTGGGAAAAAAATAAGCGGATGCGTTTCTCCGACGTAATTATGCAGTAAAACTTCTTGTGTATTCCTATTGTTACGCGAAATATAGAATATTTATTTTATGAACGTCATTTGAAATCATATTGTTGCAACATATTAGATTTGTATAAGAAATAGCAAATATTTACATTTAATTTGACTTAATCTTTAAATTAAAATTTGTATAGTTATATTTATGACTTAGTTTTCAAACAAGCCAAAATCACGTCTAATTAGGAATAATACAATATTGGATACTTTATCCAATTTATCCACAAAAACTTTATCCAAAGAATTTTCGCAGAAATTTATTTCACATTCGTTCGCTTATTTTTTTTTAATAATTCTTTAATAATTACTTAATACATTTATATAATTAGGATTGAAAAATGGTCGGAATATCTTTCTTTATTCTCTTTTTCAAGAATTTTAATAACGTGTATTTGTTCTGTATGTATAACATGTATAGTGCAGAATTTCGCGTAATCCTCTTGAATTTTCTCACTTGTACAAATTCGGGATCAACAAAATTAGGTTAGATAACTAACAAACGCCGATTTTGCGCGGCACAAAACGCGCCTCGTTAGTTGTAGTCCCCGCGAGTGATACGTACTATCTCGTTACGTTTTGATCAATCATACTCTTTGCAGATAATGACGTTGTCCGGTAGAGGTAACAAAGGGGAAACCGCATAAAAGGCATCAAATTACTAGCGTGTACGATCTCGTAATGACACAAGAACACGCGGCAAAGCGTTCGAATTATTTCGCAATACATAGTCAAAGTTTCCATTATTTCCAAATTGAATTTTATCTTTGTCTATTAATCTTGTAATGAATAATTCTTGTTCGAAAAGATGGGTAATATATGTTTTATATAAAATAATCGTACAGCATTATATTGTTCTTGCAATATATATGTATGTATTTTATTGAATCGAAAGTTAATTATCACCAGATAATAAAAATTTATTTTAATTTCTATGTAAATGAAGAAATATTAAAATAAGGGTATAGATGATGAAAAAATAGTACGACTGAAACTGAATGAATGAGTTAACCTTCCTTCGAAAATTCAATTTTTTTTCAGAGGACAGCAGAGTTATTTTTTTACTTCCATAATTATCTTCCTAAAAGAATACAAAAGAATATGAGCTTTACTCATCAAAATGCAAGGCAGAATATTTTAAATAAGCTGAAAACAATAAAGGACTGTATCATCAAGAGCTCAGCTAAATGAAACTTATAATGCCTTTTACGCATGAAAATATTAATTTTGTTAAAAAATTTAAATTTTATAGAAATGAAACATAAATAATTAAGAATTGCTTGTTAATAACACATGATATTATAAAATTTTTATTTCAATAATCAAATTTATGTTCATTTTTAATAAAGAAATATGGTGATACAATTAATGATTTGCGTGATCAGAATTTAGAAATAACATGCATAATTTAATATGTTTGTTTTAATTATTACTTTTGATGTTCATAATGAGACGATAGGAACGATTGAAAGCTCTCTGCTTTTATATCTGCATAAATTATCAATATTAATTTGTTAAAATTTCCAATCGTGCGCGCGTTATCTCTGGCGGGCGTATTAATTCTGCCGATATTCGAACGATGGATATCTCTCACTACACGTCATTGCGTTTGACGTCGCGGCTTGTCAATTCGTTAGTCTCTTCCTCTTTCGATGAACGTGTCTTCGTTATAATTATTAATTATGATAAATACTCATTTTCTCATTATTACAAATTCCCTGAAGCGTTGTCAATCAACGCTTATATATACATACAAGCATCATTGAATGTTACACGGAACAGTAACACGAAGTATATTCGCATAAAAATTTATTTGATTGCGGAAGGAACGCGAAGGACCGACATATTGCAACGTTCGAAAAATCAATTATCTTTTGCTAATAATATAATAATTGAACGAATTTTACTGAAAAAGAGAGAGAGAGAGAGAGATTGACACAATGTGTAGATCGAAGATTTATGAATAACGTTCAGATAAATTATAGTAATAAGAAATATTATTTCTATTATACATATAATAAAATATACAGAAAGGATATATTAGACATAAATTATAGAAAGGATATATTACAATATACAGAAAGGAAATTATAACATTCGAACAATTAATATTTTCTCCAATATAACAATATTGAATACTAATTGCAATTTTTACAATATGCATTGCAGATAGAAGGTTAAAAATTTATATATAACAAAAATGCTTAAACTACTATAATTATAAAGATTTTATGATATATTGTTAAATATTCTGTACTCTTAATAAGTTACGGAAATTCGAAATTTGCATTATGTAGGTATCAGGTGTATTGCTGCGTCCGAGCGCTTCCTTTAAAATTACCATGTAAAAGTGTGGAATTCTCGGTATATGCATGTTGGCACTTGAGCCGCGAGTTCATCGTGAAATCTGTCGATAACATTCGTGCTTGGCTTACTTCTAGCCTCGGGAACAGAGCGAAAACGACGAAGAGCGCGTAAAAAGCGGTGCAAAGAGCGTCGCGAGTGCGGGACTTCCGGTGACTTTAATTAGCGGTTTCCAATTCGTTAACGGCGCGATACGTGAGCGGAATTTTTCGCCTGTCGAAAAAATTAGCATTTTGTCCAGCGTTCCCTTTCAACTAATTTGGCCAAGATGCGCCCCTTGATAGCACACGTAATTGAAAAAAGACCTTAATAGTTTTTACTGAAGTTGGAACGTTGGAATTTTAAATTTTTAGATGTAGAAAATTGGATTGGTAATAAACCGATTTACATTCACGAAGATACATTTCTCGCAATGATCAGCAAATTTTTTACATATAAAGATAAAAGTATCATGCTCGTATTATAAAGGATTATATATTACACGCTAGCTGGTTTGAAAAATAGTTTGAAGATTCGATATAGAGAGAACACATTTGGATTATTCAACAAATAAAAGTATATTTTTAATAGTATTGAAAATAGTATAGAAAGTAGAAGAAAGAGAGAGAATGTATAGCAAATCTGAAATGTACATCTTTAAAGAATTAACGGAAAAGTGAGAGAGAAGAAAGAGGAAGAAAGGAATAAGATATGGATTCTATACATGCATTTCTGAGAAATGAAAAATAATCAATAGTGATATGACCCAGCGGGAGTCGATTTTTTTGTTTCTCTAATTTCGGAGAGTTATACGCTTCTGACCGCGTGTAATCGAATAACATAGAATTGCACAAAACTTATACTTCTGCGAGTGGAATTGCGGAATATAATCGCGGAACTGGTCGAGTTGCTTTCGGAAAAGTTACATGAGCGATCTATATCCCTCATTTTTTTATTTAAATTAAATTCCAGTTCTCCGCGTTTAATTAACTATTTTATTCGTTATTTTTTTTATTCTACTGTTGTATAATTTATGTATAATGTGCATATTTCTATTTTTAATATTACTTATGTATACAAAATTCAAATTATTTAAAGCTTGCTCTTAGTGCATTAATGTAAAATAATTATTTTTTAATCATAATGTATAAATTGTTTTAAATGATGGAACGGAAGATAACGGAAGTACACGGAATTACCTCAAAAATAATGGTAATAAAATTATTTAATATTTATAATATTTATATTAATAATATATTTTTATCTTTTAATAATATATTTTATCTACTGATTTGTACTTAATTTTACTAATATTTTAATTTTTTTTTAATAACAGAATTATATTTAAATTTCCTTTGAACAATTTATGTATATATCTATGATTTATATATAGAACACTTGACTTTTTCAATTTCTTTTAATAACATTTTTAAGAGACCCTAATAACTTCTTTGACAAAATATTTCTAGAAAGAGAGACATCTAGAAAGATTTATATCAAATTCGTCGTAAACTGTGCAGCGAGAAATCATAAAAATAAGTTACATGTCTTCGTTAGGAACAGGTTTTGCTATGGAACTAATGCGGGAAAGCAGAAAGAGGAAAATGCGTTAAAGCGTGTAATGAAGACAAAAGCTTGGTCGTAAGATCAGTGAATTTTTTAGGGTCAACTCGTCAAAATTAATTACACTGTCGTCTTTAAGGAGCGTTGAAAAGTTCTTCTGCAAAAGATATTTCTCTTCTCTCTCTTTCTCTTTCTCGCGGAAAAAGAACTTTATTATGCCGAGTCGAGTTTAAAAGTCAAAAGCCCTTTACTTGGTTTCATAACGATTTACTTTAATTAAAGTATCTTTAAAACGATTACGAAGAAACTGCTTCCTGGAAGATATTCGATCCTATGCACTGACATCGAGTTTAGTCGTTTTATAATTTCAAGTTACAATCATTTTATTCTCTCAATTAAGAGTAATATTACTTCTGTTTCTATTTTAAAAACAAGTAAATAACAGTTTGTCTTTAAGACAGCAGAACTATTTCGATGCCGGAATAATGCTGGATAAAAAAAGCAATTTTACTTTGTAAAATCTCTCTAATTTCTTTGATATTTAATTAATTGGAACTTTCGAAGATCGAATGCATTCCATCCTTGAATTTATAGTTGGTGTCCTTGAATGCATCTCGTCATTGCAGCTGCACGAAGCCTTAAAGACTAGCATCTTAATAGTATATTCTGATAATGCCGAGAGACGACATTTATAATTACCTACATCTCGAAACACATTACAGTTTCACATTCCATTCGCTCGTCTCTCATCGAGCTCAATTCTATACTGAGGCGATCATTAAGTTTTCTCAAGGTTGATTGGGTGCAAGGAAATTGTATATATTCTTCAGCAGTTTTCGTTTATTTTTATCTTCATACAAATTAAAAATCGTGCATGCGCATGTCTTCATTTGACGCGAAATGATACTCCGTCGCTTGTCATCAATTCTACAAGTCTCGACCGGTTGTTTCACATTCCAAGGAGCGAAATTGCATCCCGGATTTTATTGTGGAGACTCTTGAGCTTCCGCATGTGAAGTGTGATTTTTAGCATCGAGTTGTAATGAGTTGCTACGACTTCAACTTATACATTTGCATCGTTTTATATTATTTTGTATTCTAAAAAATACTAGAGTTTAATTAGCATTAAAATTAGTTGGATTTTATTAAAATGATAATTTATATTAATGACAAATTACTGCGAGCTCATGCATGAGTTAATAGTTTCATATTTTTTAATTTTTTCTAATTGCTTTTACAGAAGAACTCAACAATTTTTTAATGTAATTTTATGTTCATTAAAGAATTTTGAATTTTCTTTGTATTTCGTTAATTAAAATTGTAAATATTGCAAATATATATACTACAAAATATGAATAAAAAAGGGACTATATATAAGGGGAATATATATTCAGAAATTAAATTATTTTGTTCACATGTAGATATTGGATGCTTTTAAGAATTCAATGTTTCACGGAAGTTTAAGAGGGTGAAAAAAAGTCAAGGGAAAAATGAAGGCAATTTGAAAGCGTGACCCAGAAGAATGGAAATAAGAAAAAAAGAGAAGAACGTGGATTCACGCCTTACACTTGCGTTTTACAGGGTCACGTATTCGGCCGGAACTTCGCTCCTTAGGTCTAATTATTACTCAGTTTTAATTGCAGTCGACCGCGTGTTGCACATAAGCGGCTCGACAGTTTCTCCGTTTATTTCTCTTTTGATATTACGAGAAGAGAGAGATAGAGGAGGGTGGGAGAAATTTGTAGAAAAAGAGAAAAAGTGATAGTAAATCCTCGCGCGCGCGCTCACGCTCGCGTGTGTTAAATTGAATTAATTTCGCCCTCTCATTCCGCCGGTCGTTACTCGAGACGAGATAATTAATTGCCAGTTCGCATGGCAGCCAATAAATAAATCTTTTTAAAGCGGAAACTCGCGTGCGACCCAATAATGTCCAATGTTTCGTAGGCGAGTTCCTCTATTACCATTTATTAATTGCTACATATTGTGAAGAATTAACAAAATAATAGTAAATTAATTGATATATATAATTCCCTTAATTTTTCTCAAAGGAAGCTAAAGTTAATAATTACTGATTTAAAAATTAAAAATAAATCGCACAAAGTGTTACAAAATATAATAATATTTATATTTAATATTTTGCGAATAAATTTTACGGAAACATTTTATTTTGAAAATTAAGTTTAAAAATATTTTTAGAATTGATATCCAAAGTTTTGTTCTTATTGAGTACTTTGAAAAGTTTGAGTACTTTGAGTGGCAGCAGATTTCAATTTTAGAATTGTCAATGAAATAGTTGCCAGAACTATTTTATTTTCTCTCAGTGTGGGTAAATTTATCTTTAGATAGATATAAATGGTATATTCCTTAATAATATTCTTTAATAAAGTTAAATCATATCACGACGATTACGATCATATCTCATTTATATACCGATAAAAACTTCCGCTGACGGAACTTTGAAAAAATGAGGAAATAACTGTCGCGGATTACAATAGGTTTTTGTGAAAGAAGGAATAGATAGAAAGAGAGGCAAAGGAACCATATATCACTGATTCAACTAATGAGCCTGGGAGTTCATTGAGTTCTCGCAAGAAGAGAGGGAACGTGATGGCTGGATCATCAAATGGGTACCCAAAAGTATCATTGAAATCGGATGAAGCGGTGGTTCGATTAAGGCGATGAGAAAAAAGGAAAGTTCCAGTTGGCTCGAGACGTTGGAAGAGAGAAAAAACGGATAATGAGAAGGGCACAAAAGAAGAATTTTGCATGTCTGATTACTTAGAACGCGGAAAAGACCTTTGTAACTTCCAGGACGTTCCTTCCTCGAAGAATCATTCGATGTCTCGGCGTGATTCTTTTATTGAAGAATCTTCATTGCGATATCGTGAATAAATGTAACAAAGACGGAAATGATCTTTACTTTTATGGAGACGGATAACTTTGTAAATATTGGAAATATCGATATTATTATATATATTATAAGCTGTTTTTCGACTGGGTTTCGCATAAAAGCATTTACGAGACATCTTATTCTATTACTATTGTCTGCATAGAAAGAATACTTTTGCTGAGAGATATTTAAAAAATTTATCCAACTCCGTTTCATTTTAGTCATTCAGTTTATCTCACATAGCTATTTTTAGTCAAAGAGATTGTATTCACAAACTTTGCCAGGATAATGATTAATTAACTATAACAAAAATTTTCTAAGAAATATCATTTTCTATGAATGTAGAGATATCGCGATTAATAATGCCAAAGACAACAAAATAGGCGATAAGAAAAATTTATTCGTCAACTTTTTCTTAAAAGTCGTTGTAAATAATATATACAATGCTTTTAGTGCAAACCATTTAACGCAACAAATTAATATTATATCAACAATCTATAGTCAAAACAAGAGATTTTTCTGCCATGAATTGATTGAGTTAATAAATATTTTGACAGTCCCGGACAATCAGTGTCCTCTATTTCTTTTTGTAGCTTTATAAATGTTAAGCGTTGTGCATAATTATTTTGATATTTCAATAAAATTATTTCCGGATTTGTTTCTAATTAAACTTTTAGATACTTCATCGAAACTGTTTTTTTTTTGTAAACCTATTGGACATAACTATATGTTAATTTACAGGATTGTATTGTATTAGTTGCAGCGCGATTGTGCGATTTCCGATCAACAAGCCAGCAATACAGTGTTGACGTAGATTTACAAGTCAGCGAAATATGCGGAAGTTGCCGATGATGTGTCCGATATATGTATACGATAAGGCTCTTTGTCTGTCCATTTGCTCAGCTCCAGCTGCGTTAATCATTTTCTCGCTTCCTTCTCTTTCCGAATCTTCCCGAGCTTCGGCTTGGAGGTAGCTGAAAACTGGCTACTAAGATTGTCATATTGCTCCCGCGATCTCACATCTGAAATTCAAATGGCCGACGCGAGCCTTTCGCATGACTTTCAAATCTATCGATTTGCGCGGATAGCACTGCGGCGAGATACAAATTCGTCCCGGTTGAGATGCTGGCGCATATTTATGCGTCCGACAAGTATGGCTGCGTGATGTACCTCGATGAATAATAGAGCAGAGAGATCTGTCTAATCCAATGCTGCTCGCGCGTTTTAATTTCTTATCTGTTTCACCGCCCATTGGGAGATTGGAGCGACGAGTACAGCGCTTCACACAGTTTTGCACAACATAGTAAGGAAATGAGCAGAAATTTATTTGCATCGGTAAGAAGAATAGAAAATTTTGAACTGAATTAAGAACTGAATCGATAAAAAAAAATAGTAAGACGTACTTATGTTAGTGTCGCCGTACAATTCGCACATTCTCGAAGTAATTCTATCCTGCGTTTTATGATCGAAATAAAATTTCATGAGGAGAATATATGACACGAAGAAACATGATTACATTAGCATTCAACGTTGTATTGCGATGATCTGCATTTTTTGTTGGAAGATAAAGCGTTGGCAGCACAAGAAGAACTCGCGAAATAATAATACTAATAAAATATAATTTGATAATATAATATATATAAACAGCAATTACGGCTAATTTATGCAGTGGTATTGGGGCGCTCCTCTTTCAGCGAGAAGATGTAGAATAAAAACCGTGAAGATTGGCTGGAAGAATTCGGTCTCGCTAATCAGCGTTATCGAAGGGTTTAATCATCGGGTTGATATTTAAACATGCATTATTACTTGATATGCTATATCGTATATTTTCTTGCTGAGTGCATCATTTAACACCTCGATTAGAGAAGAGATTACACAGCACTTTCAAAAGAAGAGAATACGAGAATCCTCTTAATCCGCGAACCGTTAAAGCACTTTGAAGATTAGGCTAATTAGCCGCTAAATCATTAATTAAATGTTTGGCTTATTAATAAGCGATTTAGGTAACAAAATTTTTCGAAAAAGAATCCAAAGAAACAAAATGTTATCCTTGCGAAGTAATAATATTTCCGCAGAGATCTCCACGTTAGATATAATTTACGCGCAGTGTATAAAACTTTTTCGAAGAAAAATGC
>Ga0157363_1001820_pt1 | contig 18205 bp, 5 predicted proteins | sample AttsexASBM1_FD_111477 | JGI IMG/M metagenome (GOLD analysis project Ga0157363, IMG submission 111477) | Fungus gardens microbial communities from leaf cutter ant in Ribeirão Preto, State of São Paulo, Brazil - Atta sexdens ASBM1 | ecosystem: Host-associated > Fungi > Mycelium > Unclassified ... | reverse complement strand
ATTTTTGGACTTCATTTTCGTAATGTAAAATGCATTTTGTAGATATGAAGGATACATTTAGAAACGTAAACAAAAATTTTTTTTTAAGAAATTGTAAGGAATTTAGTCTTTAACAAGAATTTTTGTATTTGTGACATTGCAACAATTAAGACACATATAATCAATCTTTTTCATTAAAAATTTATGTTTATAAATAAAAATAGATAAAAAGGACTGTGTAAAGATATAACTATTTTTGAATGTTACTATATAACGAAAAGCATACGTAAATATATTTTCCGTTATACATTACCGAGAACTGCTTTGTTCCAAATTAGATATCTGGCTTCATTTCAACACGTGAGTGACATCAGTAAATTTATTAGATTTCGAACAGCATTCAATATCAATTATTTTGCAAAAAGATAATTTAATTTTTTTCATAGCAATTATAAATATCGTAGCAATAAATCGCGCCGCTTTATTCGAGTAAAACATTTGTGCGAGACATTGCCAAAATTTTTCGTCAGGCTTTTGCGACGGCCTCGATTATAAAAATAATTATATGCAAATACTCCCGTTGAAAACTTAGCGAAAAAAAAGTACGCACGAGAAACAGATGTGACCTCGATTTTCTGAGGATTGATGTAAAACTCTCTGTGCAAATCTCATTTCCAGAACGATATATGCGTCCAGAATTAAAAAACGGTCGAAGGATTTTTAACGCGATCATAAAAAGCTGGTGCTCGTGAAAAAAACCCTTTTGTCTTTACTTTTGCGTGTTAAGAACGCGTTGAATGATCGAATGCCATGCAAACTCCAAGTTTTACATTTTATATTTTTGCGAGACTTCATAACACGCGATGCTCAGCACGTATTTATTGATAATCAGAATACCCTTTTTTTCTTGAAGAGGTGACATTTAGGTATATGGACATGCAAATTAAACGAAAGAGTGACGTTAACTGCCGTAGTAAATATTGGCGCGCGTTGAAAATTCTACAGATATCGGCCAAATATAGAACTATGAACGATATAAGTAATATTCTCAATGTAAGCTTTGCGTATGTTTCATAATATTTTGAAATTACAAATTTCTAATATTTGTACCAATAGGCTAGATACAAATAATTTGTACTAATATTAATAATCATATCTCTTCAACGTATTGTACTCTAGGAAACATGGTTTGAATAAATAACACACATTGCATAACTAATTTTATGAAAAAAAATATAAAAATTTTATTTTGCATTTTTTACGTGACTTATTTACAAATAGTGAATACATTATTATATACACATAAAAGTTTATTAAGAAAATTGTATTGTAGATTATATTAATTTATATCATTAAATTTTAAAGACATTTAATCTTATTATAACTATTTTTTTAAATATTTCTTGTTAATCTTTTCGATCTATTTTGAGTCAATTAATTTCTTTTCTTAAATGCATGTTTTTGTGTATAAAAACAGGATCGAGGATGTCAGACTTTCCCCGATTATAGAAAGACAGCTGCAACTAAGCGTATCTTGAGAGAAACACATAGTATTTTATGTAACGGTGAATACAGATCTTTTTAACGAGTCGAGATTAGCAAATTGTCCTACTCCGATCGAAGTGTATCCTTCATGTACTCTAATGATTACATTATAGTAGATAAATAAAAGACAAAGCTAAGGATATATAACAATGCTTTATTGACAAATACAAGTGATAACAATGTAGTTTATTGGCAAATGTTGATTTTTCAATATACTTATATACATTTTATAAATAATACGATTTGCAAAACATTTGATAGTATTGCAAAATATTTTTCATATAAATTCTATTTTTAAGAGTGAAAATATAGATAACATAATTTTTGAACATTGTATGTCGGAAAGAAAGGATTTAATTTGTAGTATCATAATTCATATGTAATACACATATACACGCGCGCGCACGCACGCACACACGCACGCACGCATGCACACAAACGTACATACACACGCACGCACACATGCGCACATACACACACGCATACAAGCGCACACACACGCATACAAGCGCACATACACACGCATACAAACGCGCGCGCACGGAACTTGTTATCCTGGTTCATTACTTACTATCTTATGATGTAGCATTTTTTATCTCATAATGATTTTGTAAAAAATGTGAACTTTAAATTTATAGAGATATAAGTATAATGAAGATTTTTTTCGAACACTTCTGTGATTTTTCTCATTTCATAAAAATTTTACTTGCTTAATTCTCTTTCTTTCTCTAATATCACCAAACTGTATAATTTCTTAAGCATTTTGATCATGTAATAAGAGCAAAGTCTATATGGGGAAAAAAGTTATTAATAATAATTTAAAGTGGAAGTTCTATACTACATTTACAAGTATTAGTATATTTGTATCACAATATGATTCCTTATTCTGCAATTTTTGATAAAATTGTATATTAATAATATCATATAGAAAATTGAAAGCAATGAATTCCAATGCTTAATTTTAGAGTAAAACCATTAAAACTTTTTTTGCCCATTAATATTCTTATTTGTGTATATATATATATATATATATATATATATATATATTTTATCAATTTAATTGACAATGAAAAAATATGCTTTTAGAAATATTTAATCAGGATATATACGTATAAAATACAAGCGCAAAGAAATAAACAGATAAAAAGTTATCGACGTAATTCACGTTCTAAGTACATTGTGAAACGAAGGTCGATGTAAAGATCGAATGTTTTATTGTCTTTATTTGCTCGTTTTATTTTTCCAATTTATAATTATTTATAATTTTTATAATTATTTATACATAATCTCAAATATTTAAATATTAATTTTTTTCCATATATTTTATATTTTCTATATTTCTCATATCTTATATATATCTTCATTTAACATTGAAATTTTTATCTCTTTAAATTGAGAGAGAGAGAGAGAGAGAGAAAATATTGCTCGAATTGAATATATTAACAATTTTTTTTAATATTTATAAATATATCATATCATTGTTAATTAATCACTTATTTTTATTTAGTAACAATTCATAAATTTGGAATTTATTATTAATAGTGGCTCGAGTAGTGGCCTGAATCCAAATTATTGATTGAAAATTAGTGTATTCTAAATTTTTATAACATTAGCATATTCGATCGTTACTCTATTTTATGATTCGTTATTTTTATGATCTATATAACGAAAATTTGTCCGTTGTTTTATACTGATTGCTCGCCTGCCAAGTTTTAAATCCTACAACGATGTTGCAACGGGTCGACGTCTCGAAGTGACATACGTAAACAGGAAAAACGATCAATTGAGTCAGTTTTTGATTTTTCATTGTGGAATACTCACAAGGCGAGCAATTATTATATTTATAGCATATTAACTAACGTAAATAAATTTGTCAATTAATGACAGATTCAAGCAGAATTGTTTTGTTAAAAAATGTAATTTTATACATATAAAATGTACATTTCATGTTAATAATATTTAGATTCAGAAAATACTATATATTGAGAAATTAGGCAATATTGTACATATTTTTCAGAATTAGAAGCTATTTTTGTAAATTTCATTTTGATTAATAGGAAATTCAAAACTCTCAAAGCCAATTTCAAAATGTTATAAACTTTTAAAAATGTAAAATTATTATATATATGAATTTTTATGTTTATATGAATCTGCAATAATTTGATATATTATATTAATTTGATATATTATTTGATATATTATAATTTGATATATTATATTATAGATAATATTAGCTATTATATGCAAGAATTCGAACATACATTTTTACAATCTGTCATTTTAATAATAACTAATTATATACAAAATTTTTTTTACTTTAAAATAAAAAAAATATAAAAATTCTCTAAAAAGTTGAATCTTTTGACATTTGACATTTTATACAAAATGATGTAATAAAGCATTTATCTCAATCGAATTTCTGCTTTGTATCGACATATCACACTGAGAGAAAAAATGATCGCAATTATCATAATTTAGCTATAATTTATAATAATTTTTATGATAACTATACATATATTTTTATTCATGCAAATATAGTCAATTGTGTTATTAATAGTAGTTACAGACACTGTTTAAAAATTTTTAGTTTTTTTTAACATATTTTTTAGTTGTTATTACTACAAAATACTAAGTGAATTTAAGAAAATAATTGTATTTACTGAATAAAAATGTGTATTTTATTTGCTATTTATTAGTATTTTTAGCTAGTATTTTTTTTTACTATTTATATCTTGATGTTTTATTATATTATTATTTGAAATTATCAATTTAATTTATAATAAAATTTTTTCATATTTGAAACTAGTATAACTTATAAAAATATTATAATATTATTACTAACTTAAATATTGTTTAGTGGTTTAGTCAGCAATAATAACTATAAAAAAAAATGGAGCTCATAACCATTGTTTTATTATGCAATTATAATTACAAATACCAAATACCAAATACTTTTCTTTCAGTGCAAAGTTCACCTCATAATCCGTTGATCTATAATTATATTATATTAATCAGTCCGTCGGTACTGTATTGTATCAGCTAGATCGCATCGTGTAGCGAGTTCTTACATTTTTCATCACTTTTTTTATCGCGCGTATACGTTTACAATGTCACACTCGTACAATATTGCGCACGAGTGCAAAGGTTGAGAATATTCAGCCTTCACATGGAATGTGCAGCGATTAAACACGATCGTACACAATGATCTATTACAGAGATTTGATGATTGCAAGATGGAGAGTCTCCTAGAATAAACAATGATTGAATCTTGAACGAAATCGAATTATTATTCGTTTATGAAACTAACATCAAATCATAATTTGCGTATATTTTAGCTAATTATAGGTTTTTTATCATTAAAAAAAATCTTATTTTTTAGTAAGTGTAATATGAAAAGTTATTTGTAAGTCTCCTTTCCTATAAATTTTCTCCTTTTACATTAAATTACTCCGCTCTTTACTGTAGAAATTTGATAACATTGATGATTGTATATCTGATAATTATGGGAATCAATTATTATATTCTTGGTTATTTTATTCTTGAACTCCTATTTGCCTTGAGGTCACACATATTTACTATTTTAATTATTATAATCACATATTTCTTTTATATATTATCACATGAATCATTAACGGTAGTAATAATGGTTTTCTATGAACTGTTCAGTTGAATCATGGTCCGACCAATAAACACAGCACGTAAGAATCGTACTATATTGGTGCATCCATGCGAAGTGCATATTTATTAACTGTTACAATTGAACTATTAATCCATTGCTCGTGGATATTAGAAGAACTTATTGCTCGAAATTACTGACTATCGAATAATATATTGAATATTTACTCCATCATACCTAAGTCGTCTTAATATACTTTTCTTTATGACCAAAATACTGACGTTTATTAAGCTAGCACAGCTACTTCAGAACAATCAAACGATCTATACCACATTTTTTGATATTTTTTTGCTAATTTTTTGCTGTATTCCCGATTTTTTTACTCTAGTCAATTCGTTAAAGCTAAGAATAGAACACAGCTATATTCTTGATCGAATTTTTCGACTTAAACAGTAAGCAAAAAATTCCGATTTGCGATATTCTTAGAGCAATTAATTCTACAAACATTTTAAGATCAAAATGAGCTCAGCAATTTAATGCTTTAAGATACTTTATTCTTGTACGCGAGCCAATACAGTTACTCTTGGTCAAATTTTTCGACTTAAACAGCGAACAAAAAATCGGGAATAGAGCAAAAAATTAGCAAAAAAATAGCCCTTTAAGAATATGTACTTGATTTTTCATTTGCTGCTTTTTTTCTTTGTAATTGTGCTGATTTTAGTCTTAAGCTAACACAGCCAAGGGTTTTAGCAAATCGGTTGGAGCAAAAAATTAGCAAAAAAATGTGATATAAATCGCGTTTGATTGTGCTAAAGTGGCTGTGCCAGCTTAATAAACGTAAAATACTGATATTTGAAAATATTGGAACATATAAACATGATAATATTACGTCATTAGGTTTTAATTGTGACAATTTGTCACAGTTGAGCCAAATCAGTCTTTTAATCATGTTTACATTTAATTAAAAAAATTTTGCATGTATAGACTTTAAAGAAATTTATATCTATCTCTTATGCAATATATAATACTTCCTGGATACTTTTCCATTTATTTATAGATAATAAATGTTTATTGAATACGAACGATCAACGAATCGCGACCTATTTGATTTTTGCGATTAAGACATTTCGGCAAATTGCAATTTTGCCAATAACTAGAAACGCGAAGTTTCTCGGTTCACTGCGAGATTTGACGTTCCTTTTAACGAGTTTTATCGTTCGGTAACGAACGCTTCAACGTCGTCGCGTCACGTGTTCATCGAGCGTTCCATAAATTTTCATAAATCAGCATCGCGAACGTATGCAAACGATGACCCTGACGACCCGTCGCGGTTGACGGACGAAAGTTGCCTCGTCGATCTCGAGGTGCGAGCGGCCGGCAGTACGGCGGCACGCCGCGCGACGAATTCAAGTTAGATGCCGCGTGTGTACGCACCACTGGTGCGCGTAATTAATCGGAGCACAGAGATCGCCGTCGTTACGTGGTCGGACGTGTCAAATGGCGCGCAGGAAGAGGAAGCAACCGAGAATGGTCACTGTGTTCGTGCCAGTCGATGTACGTGTGTTTTCTTATCTTAGCGAATTAATTCTCCATCGAAAATAAACATACGTCATAAAACATGTACGCTGTTTATTGTTAGCGAATATTTGAAATGTTTGAGAAATGGGAGGGGGAATTATTAGATACTTAAAATGCAAAAGAAACTTGCAATGCTAATGTGTTTTACATTCAACAATATTCTCGACGTTCGAAGTCCAGATAATTCATTTTAATCTGCTTATAATCTACATTGTGATAGAAAAATCGTGAGATATATATATATATATATATATATATATATATATATATTTGTTCACAGAGAACGATTTAAAAACTTTAATATATGTTGGCTTTCATTACAATAATTATACAAATTATTCATTTATTTAATATAATTTTGTTTATTTTTTATATCCGATAATCTAAATATATTTTATCTATAAACAACGATGTTGTTTTTTTTTTTCAGGTATGTATCAATCACATCTCTTCTAGGGCTTTTCCAAGCTTTAAAATTTGCTTCGCGGAAACAGTATTCCTTTACTATGCAACAGATCTACAACATTTCGTATTAATAACAACTAATAGTAGATAAACAATGTTCCATGTCTTTTGGTAAGTTTAAGTAATATAAAATTTTCATTTTACTTTGTTTTATTCGTGTCGCTCTGATTTCCGTTTATGTCACTCGATTTTACAAATCCTGAACTTACCTTTTTTAAATTAGTTTAATGATCAATTAGATGTTGTAATATTAAATGTTTTATAAACTTAGAGTGAAATTTTTTTTGATGAAAATTTAATCAAAGGCGAAAAAATATTTTATAATTACAAGAGATTCCATGTTTTCACTACGTACACATTTATTTGATACTAATATCAAATCATTCATGATGAAATAAATATTCTCTAAATTGTCTGTTTAATACGAGACAAAGATAGAAACTGGAAGTGTTTTGTTACGATAAATGCGCTACGAATGTCATTTTAGTCAACAAAGATTCCTATGAATCAGAGCAGTCCCACTCTAATAAAGAGTCAATTTACAAACTAACGACCGTCTTTGTTGCATTACTTTGTACCGTTAATGTAAACAACATTGCACTATTTTCGACGTGCGCCTTAAAATTAGCACTGTCGCACATATCTATGAATAAGTCGATTGCCAGATAAACAGCGTAGAACGAATTTTTGCGCATTTCATCGCATCGTTGAGAATATGCGTTTAGGAAAGATGACTACCAAGGTTAGCGAGATCGAGGCAACTTCTGTAAAAATAACCGCGACGTTCAGCAAGAACATTTGTTCATGCTTAAAGAGTGCAGCGATCTTGTAACCTTCGCGGGTTAAACCCACGCGTCTTCATGTATTTGGCAATCAGGGGAAATCTCGATATCTTTTGTGCTTTTCGTGAAGCTTTGCTGTGCCCAATTGGCTATACCGTAAATTATTCGGCGTATACTTTTATATTTCACTTGTCGCTTTAACTGTACACATGTAAAGTAATTGTTTTTTATATTTTCTCAATTTTAGAATATTTTTTAGAGTATTTTTTAGCGACAAATGGAAGCGCTTATTTACAAATATTAAAAATATTTTATTAGCTTTTACAAATTAAACTTTTATTGGAAATTCCTGTTAGTAGTCTCATTTGTTTACATTTTTAAAGATTGATTTGTCAAAACGTGTTTTCTTAGTTTATACGCTAAAAATTATTATTTCTCATTGATTTTGAAACAAGCATCATTTTTTATTTCTATAATTGTTGAAAAATTCATAATTAAACGAAGATACGCTATCGTTTATATGATAATTTTTTTTATTAAAAATATAAGATATATTAGCCATTAGCTAGTTTAGATATACGCTTATTTGACTAAACTACATGCTAAATAGATGACAGCGTAGAGAATAGAAATATGTTATCTAACACTTGACTAGTTCTTCCTAAAGTTCGTATCAGTTTCTCTATCGATAAAACAGTATAATGAAGTAGTTCAGTCGAAATTGTCGTTTTAATTACCGATTGTTGGTTAAGTAATTCTCTGTACTGGATTTTTATGTCCGCCAGAATTACGTTTGTTGATTTTGTTTAAAACGAGCGCTGACATCAATATAATCAGTTTCTTGTAAGAGCTGGATATATATTTTTCTTCTAATAAACACATGCTCTATTGTGATAAAAAACAGCTCATGCGATATGATATATTTGTGACTACGTTTAGGATCGGTCCAGCGCGTTATCTTTGATAAGGAAGCTCTAGCGTTATCGTGTTTTAATAAAAGTTATAAAGATAAGGTTTCTCATGAACTTTTGCAATAATTAACACATTGATATTTCTAAAAAATGTCAGAACGAATTTTACATCACCAGTGATGTAATTGGCAAGGTCGGCAACAGTTAATTGGGAGTAATAATTTTTCTCGGGACGTTAATCGAACCAATTTACGTTATATTGTAAGTATGAGTGATAGGTGAAAAGAAGGACATCCAATCTGTGTGCGAGTAAAATATCATTCTTATTGTTTATTATAAGTAGGAGATTTGTTGAATTATTTTTAATTTAGTCTATTCAAGACTAACTTAATAAATTCTATTGATCAGCGTTATATCAAAGAAAATATCAAGTAAACAACATTTATTAAATTTTTTGAGCTAGTAATATTTTCTATATTTGGTGATGATCTATTTTATTTACTACTCTTATGTATTAGAAATATTACATTACGTCATAATGGATTAAAAGGGAAAAAAGCATTATCTCAAGATGTTTTATCGAACAAAATTAGCTCACGTTAAAAAATAATTTAAAAATATGTAATATGAAATCTTGAGCTAATATCTAATAGCGAAATAAAAAAAATAGTTTAATACTTTAAAAATAAATTTATCAATGAATGAATAATTCTTGACGAAGAATTGTTCATCCATTGATAAAATTATTGAACATTTCTTTTAAAATTGATTCAAACCTTAGCTAAGAAATATCCATAAGCCATTATTACATAAGACCAAATAACCATTCATATACTGTTGTGCAAACATGTCTCATACTTCTCGTCCGAACTCTCAACATTTTTTTGTACGATAATCTGCAATGCAGCATCGCATGTTGTCGTAAGCGATTCTTTCTAGGTAAATGATATTTTTGTTAGCAATCGTCATTAATAAGTATTCGTTATACGCAGTAATTACGTGCTCGTGTGTTCTATTCATATAGTATTATTATCTAGAATAATCGACGACCTTGATTTCACGAGTGTAGCAGCACGTGTATAATACACGCACAGGCCTATGTGATAACTTTGCTTTCTTCAACTTATTTGCTCTATAAATGTGCATAAAATAAATTTCATTGTCATCATTTTTCTCGACAATTTATTAGACATTTCTGATTTGTTGAGAAGTTACTGAAATACCGTCCAAAATACACAGTGTTTTCTGAAATCTTACGAAAAATTCCTTCCTTCTTTCCGGATTTTTTAAGTATTTTTGTTCAGAATCCAAAAAATAAGATTAACAAATTTTTTAATTTGTATTTTGTATTAAGTATTTTGATAAATTGAAGTGCAAATAACGCAAATTAGATATATAATAAATTAATAGAAGAAAAGAGTTTTATTTTTATTATTTTCTACAATTAGAACGCGAAACTTATAGGTGTAACGGAAAGACTCACTACAATATTTTCCAGCTAGGACACGCTGTGTTACATTGCGTTGTACTATGTAAAGTTTTTATTGGAACGCAGTTTAGTTTTATATGATGTAACATCAGAGTGTAGCTCTGTGTAACGCACATTAGTCGGGATCTACAATAAGTATAATAGGTCTTAAACCTAAAGAAATTGATCAATCATAGTTGAATCTTTTTCGACTATGATTGATCAATTTCTTAAGACTGATTACATCTATTGTAGATCCGGACTCACAGTTTTCCATTTTTATTTTTACAAGTATGTTGCGTACCTGTAAGAGACTTATGATTTTAATTTTGAATTAAATTATAAATCTTTCAAGATTGACGGTTTTTAATAACTTTATTATAAAATACCTGACTACCAAATAATTTTTTGAAAAGTTGGTAACACTGATATATTTAACACGTTCTTACTTAACTTTTTATAGTATTGAGCAGTGTAACATTGTTTTACACACACAGTTGAAAAATTTTATATTGGACACAGTATTACACTCATCTGTGTATTTTGTTAGAAAACAGCCAGTATCAGTGAGTTACTCTCTTCTGCTGAATACTTGGCCGAGTATTATCTTTTATCTGTGTGTGTCATCCTGATTTTTCAATAAAAATTCGCAAGACACACACGAGAATACACGTAAATATGGATGTATGACTTATTGCTAACCGATTGTTGACTTTTTGCATTAAAAAGATGATCAAAGGAATAATGTTTTCAAATAAATGATAGAGTTTAAATTAAAAAAGAAAATTTGAAGAATTTCGTTGAATTCTAAAAATTATAAAAATCCATGAAAATTCTTGAATTTTTTATCAATTTTTTAATAAAATCTTTTAAAAATTTCAGGTTTTTTTAGGTAGTAAAAACATCTCCTGGAAAGTCTCCAGATTTTTTTAGGTAGTAAATACATACCCTGAAAATATCGCGAGAACATAATTCTAGCATTCATTCAATTACATTTTTCTCGCGGATGTAGCGATATTATAATTATATATGTGCATTTTTTGCATAAAAAGGAAAAATTAGTTAGTGAGAAAATAAATGATAAGGGAGACTGGAGCAGAGAATGTGGAGAAAGTTCGTTTCAGCGACAGAAAAGATACATAATTCAGTAAATGGACCTGTGCGCCTATGCGATGAATTTATAATTGCAATGAACATTATTAATATGTAAGAAAATATATATTACGTTATTGAATGTCATTAATGTTATATATTGCTAAAACATATTTATGCGATAGAAATATTTTAATATTCGCTTCAGTAAAATGAAAAGAATAAGATACAATGTAATTATTATTATTTTGTTTCACATACATGCATATTATTACACTCTTTTTTTATTACGTTTATGACATAAATGTACGTAGTAGCCGATAATATTTATATCTTATCTTATTTTATTATATCATAGTATTTTTTTTCCCGTTATTATATATACTGTAAGTGCAAGTTTTCACAAATCGCTAACGATTAGGCAAAGTATATATCAATAATATAAGAACAGATTAGGAATGTAGAATTTAGGAAGAATCACGATGAGTTTGTGAGGAAAATCGAAGTTAATGAATTTATTATATTTTTTTATATAAAATCTGATTTATAGAATAATGTTGTAACCGAAAAATCACTATCATGATTCTATCATGAGCATACGAATATGTTTGTGTGTGTGTGTGTGTGTGTATGTATATATATATTTTTTTAAGAAACATGAACTACGTTTACACAACACAATTTACGCCATTGTTATAACATCAATATTATGAAACTAGTCAATCGTAGCTACTCTTCTGAAGAATGGAATGATTGTAATTGATTTTTTAACATCAATGTTATAAACTTCGGCATACATCGAGCCGTGTAAATATAGCCATAAATATAAGTAGAAGATCATGTGCAAATTTTGGGTGGTATATCGATAAAGATATCTTATCTTTTGTTCCTGACCACTAGTAACAATTCACGGTTAACTCCGTCAATGGTTGCGTTCAGCAAAAAAACAACTGTTGTAAAATTCTTTAATATGTATGATTGGTATACATTTGCATCCAGAAAGAGGAATAAGATCAATCATATTAATGATTGACTTATTGTTTTTAACAGAGAATTTTCTAATAAAAAAGTAAAGCTGTTTTTTCTGCTGATGAATGTAACCCACATCGATTATTGCATGAGAACTCATCTATAATTAAACTTAATCGACAACATTAACTTTTATGCAGTTCTATCGATAGTTGCAATAAGAATTGTGTTCAAGGAAATTACTTTTATCTTTTTGTCGAGTGATATCTAATTATCGAGGTATGCGGGCCAGCAAACCTCGATAATTATTTTTATCGCCTTTTACCAATGATCTCTTTCAATTCTGACCTCGGGCAAGGTTGGACGAAACAGTTTTTACAATGTTGCAAACACTATATGTCCGCAAGTTCATGCGCGACGTATAGACGTTCTTCATGATTAGCGATACGAATAGCAGCAAAAGAGTTGCCCATACGCGTACTCATCGTTATCATCGTGACGCGCGCGTAGAGTAATCTATCCTCGTCGGATGCCATCGCCTCGTCGACGCCGTCGCGCGATCGTCAGTCTCGCGATTGTGAGTGTATAATTCACAACGACAGTGTACAACTAGCGCGAAAAAACCGTTCAACGATTCCTCCTTAGTTCAGAGAGTTCATTTCATGTAGCGTGTGAATGAAAAAGTAAAACCTCAAGATTGTGGATCTTTCATTGCTTGTCGATAGAATACAATTAATTCGTTAAAAACCCTGTGCCTCGCCACGAATTAATCGTCAATCGGTCATTATAATCTTCATGTAAACTACATTTACATTGTCGTGCAATAAACACGTGAATCCTATATATACATTGTATCTCGGAACACACGCGACATTGCAAAAATCCTTGTGCAAAGGCGACATCGAGTCCGCCAAAAATAGCTGTGACGTATCACATTAACGGAGTAGAATCGTGTGGTGATTTCTCTCTCGACCGAAACGTTCTCCAAAACTTGAAAGAAGCAATATGAGCCTGACAGTGGTATCAAACGCGGTAGGTCAATGATATTGCTGTTAACAAATCTCAATAAGATTAGGGGAAAGAAAAGAGAAAGCATTTTCACTTTCGATGTATTGTAAGAAAGCACGAGATAAAATTTCAGAAAGATATAAAGTTAAAAACAACTAGAATTCTTGATACCATTAAAAAAGACTTGAGAGATTGAAATGATTTTCTCGAAATTATTATTTTTATTATAAGATTATGCACGCGATGATCCGCGTATTAAATAATGCAACTTTGTACCAATAGAAATTTTTTCATATATATATTTATATCTTTTCTATTACATCACTACTTCCGATCTTACGAGGAATTCAAAAACACGTGGGATAATCGAAATGTCCTTTCTATATACTTGGAGTCCATAGTGCCGGTATAACCGGTCAAACATGTTCTCATCATAGACTTGTATGTGTATATTAACTAGACTGCTCACACTCCGACGATTTTGCATACAATAGAAAGAGATAGAAGTGTACTCAACCGACATGGCTTGGTCACATATGCGTATATGTGAACACACTGTTGTGAATGGCACCACGTGATCTGAGTGTATGTAAGTGCAATACATGTACAATACATGAAATACATGAAAAGTACTAAGCATATATATAAATATTGGTCCAAGCAATGATTATCCACATTTTAGTTTCAAAAATGATGACATGAGTCCAGTTAGTATGTAGAAATTTCTTATATGATGGTTTTTATAAATGATTCGAGTAATTTTTCAGGAATATAGACATTCCGAGTAATGTCACGATTTCTATGAAAAACTTCAGTGTTAGTTAAACCGGACTTCCGTTCCGCGTGCAAAGAACTTTTCTAATTGTCCAAATGTCCGATAACATTATCTGTAATTTATCAACGATTTAAAGTATCAACAATTGAATGGTAATCATTTATTCCTACAGTAGCTGTTAAAAGAACCTTGACTAAGACAACAATATTAACATAAAAAAATTATCTAGATAAAATTAATGGTAAGTTTCCTTGACTCGTGTCTGATAAATGGTACTTTAACCTTCATAAGTAATTATATGAGACCTTATTATTATTATTATTATTATTATTATTATTATTATTATTATTATTATTGTTATTATTACTATTGTTATTGTTATGTTCTATTTTAATATATCAAAAAGACAGAAACTTACGGTAATTTACATTAAAACCAACTGTATGTACACATGATCTCTTATATTAAAAATAGTTTTTAAAAGTTTTATTTTAAAAGATCACTTATTTGCCATAAAATTATGCCACGAAAAATATCTATATTGTAATATATAGAAAAAGTAAACTATATTACTTTAAATAGAAATATTTAATTATAAACTGTTATTTTTGAATTTTTAATACTATAATTTTTATTTATTATATAATATACATTTTATAAATTTTTTAAATTATTATTTCTTTATGTTTGTTAGAAAATTGATAAGATATTATAAAATATTTAAATTAAAAGAACAATAGAAGAATAGAGAATGATTGATAAACTCTAATATGTCAATAGTTGACATATTAGAATTTCTATTAACATTGAAACTTACACATATGATACACATATATCTCGCTTGGCGCCAAAGCCGTGACACTTTCGATGAAGGATAAAGTCTCGGCGCGATTTATAATGATTCTTAATAATACCCAGCAGATAACAATTCACACTCACATGATGCAAGCCAACGCACTGATATGAATACAGTACAATCTGTACAATATATTACTTAACTAACGATAGTTAATAATAATTCAGATCGTTCACATCTGTGTTAGATAAATTGTGTAAATAATCAAGAATAATCAATAATCGGTTTCATGTTAAATAAACTTTATCGGTGCGAGTTATGAGACAATACTTAATTTGCAGAACATACATTATATATATATATATATATTTTATGTGAAATTTTGTCACAGACACGAATTTATCTGACATAAAAGCGGATGTTGTATCCTTCAAAATGGGTTTTTTCTTTTGCTTGACTTCCTAGCAACAACTTGCTTATATATCACATGCAAGTTTTTATTCTATGGAACTTGAAAAATAAATATTTACTAAAATGTTTATGCTAGATACGATATTTTAAGCATGTCAAGTGACTATTACTGCAAGTGCGCACATATTCACTTATAACATTGTACACTTATATAATTACACTGTATCGTGGCCATTGTATTCTGTACACATGAGTCACAGGTAAATACATAACGATTATGTGATAATAATGCAACTTGATCGAATTCATACGGTAAAATTAAATTTATTATCCGTGCATACATATCGGATTATCGTTTTAAAATTTTGTTTTTTCTCTTATCTTCTTTCTGTTAAACTTTGTGTTCATATAACACGAGGTTTTAGGATATTCAAAATATATACAGGATGCTTTCTGTATAGGATGCTAACTTGATCATTTAAAATATCTCTGTTGTTTTTGACGATACGAGAAAATACCACAAGGGAAAGTTGTTCGATTCAAAGCGGCACATTATGATGAAAAAATTCTTTTCAAGATCATATTTTTTGAGATTTCGAAGTTGTTTCTACTTTTTTTAAATGGAATTGTATGATTTTTTTTATATATGTTTTATATACTATGATTCTTCTAATTATTCTGTATATAAAAGTATAAAGATTGAGATATCAAAAAACCATAGAGTTTACGAGTTATTTAACATTTTATGTCAATATGTTCCAGAATAAAGTATAAAATATCTCGTAAACTGATGGACTTTTATATACAGGATAATTAGAGGAATTATTTGTGTAAAAAAAAAAAATTATACATATAATTCCATTTGAAAAAGTAGAGATGATTTTAAAGTCTCAAAGAATATGACCTTGAGAAAAATTTTTTGCTCATCATAATGTATACCCCTTTGAATCAAACAATTTTTTCCTATGGTATTTTCTGGTATCATCAAAACAAACGGAGATATTTTAAATGATCAAATTACAGGAAACACTCTGTATGCAGAAACTAACTGTAGATGAGTCACTAAGTAATTTACGTGGATACATAAACAATATGCATATTTATCTCAAGAACAACTCACTGCATTCATCTTCTGATTCATGTTTTTCTATTCTAAATAAAATTTAATTTATATTTTAAATTATATCATTCTAAATATGAACCTCCAAATATCAGTTTGAGTTTAATCTAAACATAAAAGTCATAATTGTCGAAAAGGAAAGAATCGAAAAGGAAAATATACAATATAAAACTTTGTAGTCGATTTTGAACATATTGATAGAAAAAATTATAAGAAAAATATAAAGATTTGAACTAAAAATGTAATTATTCTCGCAATAAACAAATTCAAGCGATTGATATGTTTATATTGTAGTAAATATTATAGTACAGTATACATATATATTTGATGATATAACATATTAAGCATTTCTTGCAATAGTTATTTAATATTTAAAAAAATACAAATGATTACGTGCTAATTCATATCTATTACTTTTTTATGTCACTTGCGAATGTCATAAACAATGACTTTGCAGCATAAAGTTTTCATCGTATTCAATATTATTAAGCTTATCACTTACGTCTACTATACATGTACAATTGAACCTTATCCTATGTGAAAAATGGTATCATCAAAAGATAGATGCAATATATGAATAAATAATACGGCTGTTGTTAGCATAAATTTTTATTATATATATTTATATTACAAAAATATTACAAAAATATTACATACATAATATTTATTATTTATATGTAATATCAATATGTAATATATATATATATATATATATATTTATTTATTTATTTATTTATTTATAACAATAGTATATTTTTGGAAGATAGTGCCATTGGAAAAAAGAAAAACATCTATAATAACATAAAAAAATATTCATATGAATCACATTAAAAAAAAGAATTTTTTTTCCTTTTTTTTAAGAACTTTTTTGGTGATGCATCTTTCAAAAATATACTTTCTGGTTTATGAATAGTCGGTAATCGCGTTGAGGCTTTTACCACATTCACCCTTCGTCCGAATGATTTCAGATGGCGCCATAGAATCTCTTGTTGCAGATTTCTGCATTTATACTTTTTTATTTTCTTACAATGTGATGACTGTTAGCAACTCGTGCGATCTAGCACGTGATCATTGATCTCGCGATCGATTATCGTTAAATAACAAAATATGTTCGTTCGATAAAGGTATCGTTCGCCGAAGAATTAAGAATGTCTTCTGTCTTGTCTGTCTATCAGTATCCTTTTAGATCAATCCGATTCGCCTTGACAAATTGTGGTAGCTCGAGATAACAAATCAGATACGCATCACGATTGTAGCGGAGGTGGTCTCGTATCACGTTCTTGTCAATGTGTCAAGTCTTGTTCGCCACGTGGACATTGAAACTACGATATTTTCGCGCACGTGATCGTTGGCGTCGCCCTATGATAATTTTATTTATATATGCACGGTTAGTGTAATGCCGATTGTTTTTCATAATAATCGATATTATTATTATAATGTTGCAATTGATACTATTATTACAAAAACTATTATTGCTAATTATATATATATTATTTTATTATATACATATAATAAAATATTAGAAAATGTTATATAAACATCCATTATTCAAAATGAAGATGAAAATCTATTTCTCCCTGTATATCGGATTTTCATTTATAATTTTTATTTTATTCTTCTTTTTAATTGTTTTTTTTTAGCATTACTGAAAAGATTTTAATCTACTATAGCTAAATAGATTGTGGCTAGT
>Ga0157363_1001819_pt1 | contig 18208 bp, 10 predicted proteins | sample AttsexASBM1_FD_111477 | JGI IMG/M metagenome (GOLD analysis project Ga0157363, IMG submission 111477) | Fungus gardens microbial communities from leaf cutter ant in Ribeirão Preto, State of São Paulo, Brazil - Atta sexdens ASBM1 | ecosystem: Host-associated > Fungi > Mycelium > Unclassified ... | reverse complement strand
ATAAGTATCTTTACAGTCTATTCTAATTTAGCAGAACAATTATGAGATAAGCAGGGAATAATAATAACTGGATAGCTAGAAATCTTATAGAAATATTCAGAAAATTGCTTAGATAGGTAGATAGTATAAATGTTAGAGTTGTGAATGATAAACTTGATTTTATTCTATTTTGCTTTTATCTAATTTTATTTTTTGAGTTTCTTTTCTTTTTTTGGACTTAGATAAAAGCATGACATCTATCGCATGATTGTCACATATATTATAGTTACACAATTATGTAAAATAAAGAAAGTTATAAAAGACTCTATGTCAGGTGCAGTTCACACTAGAGTGGAAGTCTGCAGAATAAACTTGGAGATGTGTGGTGTTATGATCTTAAATCCTTAGGGTTGGATAAAAGAACAACTCTTGTATTAGAGAAACACAAGAAAACTTGATAGAGAGCTCTTTACAAAATAGTCTACCTTATATACTCCTACAGATGGTCTATGCTAGGTACTGTGCATCCTACCCTAAATGACCATGTATTAAGCATGAGGCTAACATGTGGTGTCCATGTTGTATGATGTCATTTTGTTCTAGAACCTTTTACTCCCTTCTTTCAAGTCCTATAATCAATGTTGTGACAATACCATCAGATGTGACAGTGTGACAGATCACTTCTAACCCTAACCCCAGAGTTCTAAAAATAGAAACAATGAAAAAATAAATTGAAAGAAAAATAAAATGAGAAAGAAAATAAAGAAAAACTAAGTCTACCTTTTTCAATCTTGATATGTAGACTCATGGAATGATCTTGGCTTCAGCTTATATGCTGCACTGTCTGTCTGCTACATGATTGCAACTTCAGATGATAGAGAGAAGTCTGAGATAGGAGTGAGTGCTGAATGGTGTATTACCATTGAACACTGGAGATCAAGTTCAATAAGAGTTATCTTTGTTAATTATTAGACTAGCAAATTACAGTGTAATTACTAGTCTTATATACAAATAGATAGTATAGGAGATGCTCGGGGTTTCAGTGTTGAGACACTGACAGTGTAACTCTGTCATGGAAGACTGAGTTGAATAGGAGTATCTCTGCCATGAAAGATAGAATACCTAGATGGTTGTAGTACTGCCATAAGACATGTTGCAAGAAAGGTGGCCACCATAGAAGGCAGGCTTGTATAATTTGGAGATGATATCACTGCAGGGATGTAATTTCCAGATGGGTGAACTTGTATATGACACTCTGAAATAGATGATGTTATATAGTATAGCAATAGCATGTTGGCTTTATAACAAGCACATATACTTTAGGGTAGGTTAGTTGTAATGTGTGTACAGACCATGGTCTGTAGTATATAAGATAGACTAGTTTGTACTTAGAACTCTATCAAGTTCTTTTATATTACTCAATATAAAAGTTGTCTTTTCTCTTTAATCCAAAGACTTAAGTCATAACAATAGAGCAATAATAATGGGATTGATGGTTACAAATATAGCTTAGAGTAGCAGTAATATAGGCTTGTGATAGAGTTCTTTTGGTTATTAGATACTACAGGCTTTTTGCAGGGTTTATTAAAAAGCAAACATTATGGACTTTCTGTGAGATTTTAAGCTGGCTATAAAAAAAGGTCAGGTCTTATTATATACAGCATATAAGTTAAAGCCAAAGGTTATTTGATATCTATATTATACATATTCCAGATAAAGTACATTACTTGTTCATTTTCCAAGAATCTGCTACAGATTTCAGATACTAAGATATAAACTGTATCTAACAGTAGGTAAAAGTTGTGTAAATAAGAATTCTGAGAAATCTAGTTATATTACAATCTTGGTCTCAACTTATATATTGTGCTAACTACTTGTTATATGATTGTAATCTCAAATAAAGTCAGAGTTCAAAAAAGTACAAGAGAAGAAGTAGATTATTAGATTTTGATTATTAGACTGAGAACTGTAGCTAGAAAAATAGTAGAGTAGAGAATAGCTAAGAAAATACTATAGAGACAATTTCCAGATAATATAACAATCTAGAATTTAGATAATGAGTTGCTAAGTGATAAAATATGAAAACTTGATCTGTATATAAGTTGTGCACAGATATAAAAAACAAATATCTTGGTCTTGAAAGCAAGTCTATAACAATCTTTTTCTACTTATTAGTATCTGGAGAATTCATAGCTATCTTGATATTATAGTAGTTGTTGTTTGGAACTCCATAAGATTGATGTAGAATGGAGAGACTTCAGGTTAATAAGTAATTGGAATGGAGTGTAATCTATACTAGAAGAGGGATGTGGATGAGGTAAGCATTATCTGGGTCAGATGTAGTTGGTTAGTATGTGATAGTTAGAAAATACTGGTTATATATAAGTCCAGGTCTACTTTACAAAAGCTTAGTTACACTCCTAGGCTGGTCATCACCTAGACTGGTTTCTGATGGACTGGTAACTGTCTCTACCTTATTCTGATCTTCATAGTCTTAATATCTAGATTAATATTTATAGTTGTGTATAATGATTAGTTAGTACTTGAATTAAGCATATGGACTATTCTACTACTGTAGTATATAGTAAAGATAATTACAAGTTATATTTGTTGCAGAAAATAGATATTCTCAGTACAAATGTTTATCTACTTGCTCTTGCAATAAAGATAAATATAAGATTTATTATCCTAATCCTAGCCCAAGACTATGTCTATTTGTAGATAATATCAATGGAAAAATAAAATTGATATTTACCTGATATAGCTTTACTATTGAATCCTCGCCTAAATATTTTCATAATAGTACTCAGAATTCTTATAGAATTTGGCCAGAATTTATCCTAGTTTGGTTTAGTTGTCAGATCTTAGGGTAGCTAATATGAGTTGTTGGAAGAAGCCCGAAAGCAGCAACACGTAGTGTGGACAACTGGTGGCTCATGTAAGAGCACACCCAGGTTCTCCCTTATTAACGAATAGTCTACCTTTATATACTAACAATATGTATATACTTGTTTACACCAATCCACATGGTTGCAGTAAGGCTATACATTTATAATGGAGAGCAGATGGAGAGCGATACCACTTCAACATGAGTTGTGTCTAATACTATTGTAATTGCAAAACCACTTGCCTAGGTGATCTAAGTGGCCTATAATCAAGTTCTGTCAATATTTGAAGTTAGGACTAATATGCTCAGGCACCGGAACTACTCATTGCAAATATGTCACGTCACTCTCGATCTTTGTTAAAATCTTGATTGTCACGACAACCTGATGATCCCACTGAGTTTCCAAAAATATATTGACAGAGGTCCACCAGGCGACGGCGACGGTGAGAAGGGGATATATAGGCCTAAGCCATCTGCCGAATGCTCACCTTCGTTCATTTTCTTTCTTGCCCTTCTGTCCATTCCCTTTTTTCTTTTCGCTGTGCGCCCTCCCTTTTCTGTGACTAGGGATTGTCTTTTGTCAACTCTCACACGACTGCTGGTGCTTGTCTGTAAAATTCCGACTTGTATCCTTCTCGATCAGAAATGAAGACCTCTGTTGTTCTCCTCGCCCTTTCTCTTGCCCTGTCCGCATCTGCTGCTCCTCAGACTCCCCACAACGAGGTCCGCCAGTTCGGGGGTTTCGGTAATAATCACTTTGGCGGGGGCAACAACAATAGTGGAAACAGGAATAACAATGATAGAGGCAGGAACAATGGTGGTGGCAACAAAAACAATAACCAGAACGCAGGCGTATGTACACTTTATCTACTGTAGTTATTCTGTCATTGAGCAATCGGTTTTAGGCCACTGGTGGAGGCAGTGGTACTGCGAACAATGGTACTGCGAACAACGGTGCTGCGAACAATGGTACCACGAACGATGGGAATAACGCCAGCGGTGGCGCCGCTGCAGGCAACAGTAACACTACAAGCACTGGCAGTAATAGCCAGGATCTTCAGCAATCTCTCAGTGAGTGTGATGAAAAATTTGGCACTGACTAGGGATTAAGGATCATTTCACCAGCTCTCGACCCCAAGGTTATCGCCACCGGCTTTGCCAACGACGGCCAGGATGTTCCTGCTGCCGGTACGTTTAGCCAAATCATTGATTAGTTCAACATGTATTCATTTATTTCAGGTCAAGTAGCATCGCTGACCTCGAAGAACAATTTCATCAACTTCTGCTTGACTGTGCCCGACCTTCCGATCACGAATGGCCAGCAGATCAAGACTGGATCGTGTAACCCAGCGCCCATGGGCGTTCTCCCTTCAACGGATAACATGCCATCTTCCAAGTTTGTCTCCCCTAAGAACGGCGATACGATCAAGTCAAACACTGCCTTTACCATCACAATGGCCATCAGAGGGATGGAAACTGGTTTCTTCGTGAACGCAGACGAGAATTATTTCGCAGCACCTCAATTCTTGAACAACAATGGCCAGATTCAGGGTCATTCACACGTTGTCGTTGAGGCATTGGATGCCATTGATCAAACAACACCTTTGGATCCGCAGAAGTTCGCTTTCTTCAAAGGGCTGAACGCTGCTGCTCAGAATGGACAGCTCACGGCTGCTGTTGACCAAGGTCTCCCAGCCGGTGTCTATAAGTTATCTTCGATCAACTCTGCTGCCAACCATCAACCTGTTCTTGTCCCAATAGCTCAGCACGGTTCTCTCGATGATGCTGTTTATGTGAGTGAATTCCATTTTCGTCATGAACTGTCATTCATTGCCTCCAAAAATATCCAAAAGTTCACAGTAACTGATGATGGCCAACCTGGGGCTGTGAGTACCTTTCTCATTGATGAACAATAACTAGATTGATCTATCATTCTCAGAGCTCCGGCGCTCTGACAGGTAACAATAGTACCGCAGCTGGAAACACAGATACTGGAGCTGGCAATGCAAGTGCTGGGAACAAGACCACGAGTACTGGCAATGCAGGCACCGGCAACAGCAAGAACAACCAGAACACCAAGAACGGCCAGAAAAATCAGAACCACAATAATGGTGGTCGCTCTTTTGATAGGTTCAGGCGTTTCGCTCGTTCCCGCCTCTAGATATTCTGAGCGTTTCTAGTCTTTTATGGTGACCAGAGGTCTCCTTCACGAGTAATTACCAGTGTCAGCGTGTTGAGCCACCGCACTTTGTATGCAGGTACAAGCGATCTGAGAATCATGATTTCCCATTTCAGTCTGTGGAATGGCGAAATTGTGAAAATATCAGTAAGGGACTTTTAAGGGACTCTGGGCGCATGCCAGTCTTTCTCGTATAGGAGGAGGATTAGCAGGATCTGAGTAGCAATTACATGGGCTCCCTCAAGCGAGCAAATGGTTGATGAAAAGTGGAAATCTAGTTTTCGCCCGACTTCTCTAGGCGTTGGCGTTCAGCCTGCCATCTTGCTCTCATGAGTTGAAAGCCTTCATCCCTAGAACGAATACGTGAGGTAGACTGCATGAATTGAATACGGGCAGCTTCAAGGTGAGGAGGAAACATGTCAGAGTCGCTACGGATGACCTAAACACGAGGAACGATCAGTGGAAGGGATTTCTGAGCCAGTGTATCACTCACTGAACCAATAGCCAGGAAGAAGCCGAATGTTGCAGCACTACTAAGCATGTATTGCGACAAGGTTGCAAGGGCACCACGAGGGCCTGCACCACCTCTATTGAACAAGGGTCTGCAAGGGCCATTTCTTTGGCATTCATCACAACACGCACCGAATAATGCTCCAAGAGCCAAAGATGAAGCCAATGGTCAGACCGACGCCCGTGCCCATCATAGCACCCATCCTAAGGGGATATGAGTTGAAGACATAGCGAACACAGAAACTGCCTTACTTCACTAAAACAAACGTCATGAGTTCGGCACAATGAAGACACGCAAAAAAGGAAACTGAGTACGTTTTTGCCAGACTGTTGGGCCTTCCTGGCGACGCGGAGGTAGAGGCATGGTTTTGAGCTGAGGTCACTTGGTAGAGGAATAAACGGAGGAAAAGTTTTGAACAGGTGATCCTGACAGTGACGGAGTCTCATTCACCCTTCCAATGGCAAATCCACCATCATTTCCTCATGCTCGGCAAGCACAAATAAGTAAGGTCGAAGATTGGAGGATCTATGGCACGTAGCTCACGTATTTCTCCAGTCCGTGCAAATCAGCGGGATATCTATCACGTTTCGTCATTTCGCGAGCAGATTGAGAACGTCCTTCGGTCATGGCTCGGTAAGGCCTTGTTCCCTCCGAAGCTGATGAAGACTCACCGCGCCCTCTAGGAACTCGTTGGTTAACGCGATGGGACAGGGAGGTTGATCTTTTGACGAAGTTGGTGTACTATGGGATAACGGTTGGCAGAGGTCAAATTGCGAGGTTTGACCTAGATTATTGGCTCACTGAATTTTACAGGGAACCAGTCACTAGGTGAAGAATATACTGACATCTGGCAGTACTCTTCCTTTAGTGGCAGAACACCACCCTCCACTAGAGTTCGCGGTACTCTTGTATTTCTTTCAACTTTTCCCGGCTACTTTCTCTCAAAATGGGCAGCTTCACCTGTTGTTAATGTGAAGTTCCCGAGGATTGCCAAACTAATGAGATTGTTGCCATCACTCATTGATGTTGCCACTGAGGCCAACCTTGCAATATTTTATCTGAGGGGGATATATTATGACTTGCCGAGACGTTCATTGGGAATTCAGCTTGTGAGGCTATCCTTTTTCGTTTCGTTTCACTGATTTCATGTCCGTTGATTATTTTTGAAGCTGTCCTCGGTTCCAGAGGATCCGCATATACGGCCACCATCTTATTCACTGTTGGGAGTGCTACTAGGCATTCGTCTCTTCCACCGCCTGTTATCTTACATTAAGAGTCGGCAAGAAGCACAAGCTGATTCAGGGAAAGGAAAGCAGCGTGTGGATCGTGTGGATGATGCAGCGGAATTTTTTATCGATGAAAAACCGGTTCTAGATTTACTGGACTTAGACCCGGCTAACGAACCTACAAAACCAGCAGAGGAGGACGAGCGAACGGTACTTGATGTTTCGACTATCCCACAAGCGATTAGGACTGGGAGAAATTGTACATTGTGCCTGGAAGAGCGAACAGATAGTTGTTCTACAGAATGTGGCCACCTTTTCTGCTGGAATTGCATCGTAGGTTGGGGCAGGGAGAAGGTGAATCTTTCCGCGGTATCCCGTTACCACTTATTGATTTGAGTGTCTTCATAGGCGGAATGTCCGCTGTGTCGCCAGTCATTAAATCTTTCTCGACTTCTCCCGATATACAATTTATAGAAGACGCACTGATTAGAGGAACAGGATGAGATACAACAGTTTTTGTAAATTATACCCTATCCCTGTACTTGTTGGATGAGAGTAATGTTATCACCCTTCAAGAGTATACGTCCTGTTTGTCTGGTTGGCAACGCTGCCAGTAAGGAAATTTGAACACAAACCGAGTTCTCTTCGGGGTTTTGCATCTTTCAGATAGACTTCTGCAGCATCGTCAATCACAAGGTTCATGAATTCATCGAATCCCTGTCAAAATTTTTCAGACCGGGCATTAAAAGTAGGAGGGGTTCGAGGCACACACAATTATATGGCCCTCGATCCTCATCTCAACGTTGTCATACAGCCAGACCGAAATTTTTGTGCGCTATATATGAAATCAGCCTGCCAGGGTGAGTAAATACATGTTTGACCTCATCACCTGCTGCAGATTTTTGAAGATGACGTTCTGGAATCCAAGAGTCAAGAAGAGAATGAATAATGAGGAAGGTGACTTACGATGGGCTGGACCATCACACGCTGCTGACGGCCTGACATTTTTCGCTGGAGGAGTTGAGTGAAAGGGATGCGGTAGATTTTGAGGTAGGGTGGGGAGCGAGAACAAGTCTACGCGCTTGAGGTTAGGGTTTGAGAAGGATCAACAACCAATAGTATGCAAGTATGTTGCTCAATTTCTAGGTTGGTGACGACGCGTTAGCTCTTTGGCAAGATGGAGGTCCGTTCACCTAGTCCTCGTGTCTATGCTGCTCACACTGGTTCGGCAATAGGCTTTTGCTCCGTCTAACTCGTCGACGGCAGCAGCAGTAACCTTTATCACATTTGTGCAAGACCTCAAGAAGAAGACGAAGACATGGGGCCCAATGATCGAGCTCTGTGCTAGCGGCGAGAAAACCCTCGAGCGTTTCCGTTACCAATTTCCAGATGATTGGTTGTACAGTGATCAATTACGGGGGGAGTGGAGTGCATACAATGAAATTCTCAAACGCAAGAACGACTCTATTCAGGAGCAGCTTGGTATGCATTTCCATTCTATGTACTCTCCTAGCTACAATCCAGCAATTATTAGCTGGTTTGCAATTGAAAATCGTAGCGGAAGACAAGATCATTGAGAACAAGATCAACGACATTATAAGCGAGTGGGAGCAGACCCGTCCCGTGCAGGGAAACATTCGTGCTGATACTGCCATGAATACCATTAATGTATTCGAGGGGAAATTGAACCGTGTACAGGAAGAGTATGACTTGGTCTGCCGAGCGAAAGAGGCATTGGACTTGGAGTTAACACGACATACGCGTTTGGAACCAGTATTCGAGGAGCTTCGAGACCTCAAAGCGGTGTGGACCGCCCTTTCAGGAATTTGGAGACAGATCAGCGAGCTGAGGGAGAACTCTTGGGCTACTGTTCAACCAAGGAAACTACGACAGCATATTGATGGGCTGCTCACCTCAACCAAGGAGATGCCGACGAGAATGAGGCAGTATGCTGCCTTCGAGTATGTCCAAGACGTGCTTCGTGGCTTACTCAGGTCAAATGCATTGGTCGCGGAACTGAAGTCAGATGCATTGAAGGATCGTCACTGGAAGCAGCTGTTCAAGTCCCTCAAGCTCTCTTCGCAGCCAATACTATCTTTGTAAGTGTCAGCTTGTTTATCCAATAACGTTGTCCCTCACATCTCACAGAATGACGCTTGGGCATGTGTATGACCTTGATCTCAAGAAGAATGAACCGCAGATTAAAGAAGTCATTATTCAAGCGCAAGGAGAAATGGCCCTCGAAGAGTACATTAAACAAGTAAAGGAGATTTGGACCAGCTATGCGCTGGACTTGGTCAATTACCAGAATAAATGTCGACTGATCAGGTGCGCAGCCTCACTGTCCATACTATCCATTGCTTATTGACTTTCTTTGATCTAGAGGGTGGGATGACTTGTTCAACAAGTGTCATGAGAATTTGAATTCTCTGACGGCCATGAAACTGTCACCTTACTACAAAGGTAAGCTCTCTTCTAGAGCATACAACAACCAAATCACTGATCATTCCCCAGTTTTTGAGGAAGAGGTATGTCATTGTTGCTAAGTCAGCTATGGGTCGACTTCTCAAAAGCGCCTTCAGGCTAGCTCCTGGGAGGAGAAACTGAATCGAATTCATGTGCTTTTTGGTGAGACTTCTCCAGATATTTCGAATGCTATCCTCCTAACGAACCTTGGCAGACGTGTGGATTGACGTTCAGCGCCAATGGGTTTACTTGGAAGGCATTTTCTCCGGCAGCGCGGACATCAAACACCTCCTGCCAGTTGAAAGTGCACGATTCCAGAACATCAATACAGAGTTTTTGGCCGTCATGAAGAAGGTCTACAAATCTCCTTTCGTCCTAGATGTTATGAACATCACTGGTATACAGAAGAGCTTAGAGCGCCTGGCAGACCTCCTGAATAAAATCCAGAAGGCTTTGGGTGAATATCTGGAGCGCGAGCGCTCATCATTTCCTCGTTTTTACTTCGTTGGAGATGAAGATCTTTTGGAAATAATCGGAAACAGCAAAGATATTCTCCGAATCATGAAGCACCTAAAGAAGATGTTTGCTGGAATTTCGACAGTTTCGTTAGACGAGGGGTTGACACAGATTCAGGGCATGGCTTCACGTGAAGGGGAGGAAGTTCGCTTTTCAGAACCCATCTTGTTGCGGGACTACCCAAAGATTAATGATTGGCTCGCTCGCATCGAAACTATGATGAGGCTCTCTCTTGCTGACCTTCTCTGCGAAGCCGTTGCAGAACTCCAAAGCTTTTATGGCAGTGGCTCCGACGTTGGTAGGGACGGACTCATGAGTTGGCTGGAAAAGTATCCTGCGCAGCTTGTCACTCTCGCTATCCAAGTCGCTTGGACTGCTTCTATCGAAAAATCGTTAGAAGATCATCAGGTCCCAGAGCATCCCCTCAATACTATCTGTCAAGCTCTTGATCTCCTAGCAGATATCGTTTTGCAGGAGCTTGCTCCTGTCACCCGAAGGAAATGCGAGCATCTCATCACTGAGCTCGTTCACCAACGTGATGTCACACGTTCCCTCATCAACCAGCGTATTCTTGACAACCAAGGGTTCACTTGGTTGTCCCAGATGCGCTTTTACATTGACAGATCAATAGAGAACCCTCTGGACCGTCTCGCCATAAGAGTTGCGGAGACTTCATATCCTTACGGTTGGGAATACCTGGGTGTTCCCGATCGTCTCGTTCAAACTCCTCTCACTGATCGTGTCTACCTCACACTCACACAAGCCCTGGACAAGCAGCTCGGGGGGTCCCCTTTCGGTCCTGCTGGTACCGGCAAAACTGAATCCGTCAAAGCCTTGGGAGTTCAACTGGGACGGTTCGTACTTGTCTTTTGTTGTGATGAGACTTTTGACTTCCAGGCCATGGGTCGTATTTTTATCGGTCTCTGTCAAGTTGGAGCATGGGGCTGTTTTGACGAGTTTAATCGACTTGAAGAACGTATTCTCAGTGCTGTTTCACAGCAAGTGCAGACGATTCAGCAGGGTCTTGCCTCTTTGGTCAAAAACCCTAACACGGAGATTGAGCTGGTTGGCAAGAGCTTGAAGATTCACAAGAATATTGGTCCGTGTTCAAGCTGCCTTTAGATAACTTGGTTGGCTCAGGCAAAGATCGTAGGTATCTTTATTACTACAAATCCCAATTATGCTGGCCGTTCGCAACTCCCGCCCAATTTAACCAAATTGTTCAGACCGTACGTGTACCCTCTTCTCATCATTGACCATATGCCCAATCACTTGCAGCATGGCTATGGCTCGTCCAGACAGAGAGCTCATCGCTCAGGTCATGCTTTTCTCTCAAGGCTTTCGCACTGCCGAATCTCTTGCATCCAAAATCGTTCCCTTTTTCAATCTTTGTGACGAACAGTTGTCGCGTCAACCTCACTACGATTTTGGTCTTCGTGCTCTAAAAGCCGTGCTCGCAAGCGCTGGTATCCTCAAAAGAGAGAGATTGCAAGATGATCAAGTCGAGCAGGACGAGGATGTTGTTGAAATGGAGCAGATCATTCTCATCCAAAGTGTTACAGAAACTATTGTGCCAAAGTTGGTTGCTGATGATGTGCCTCTGCTGACAAGGTACGACCTTGATATATGTGTTGTCTTCAGTGACTTCAATGCTGATTGTCTGTGAAGTTTGTTGGCTGACGTTTTCCCTGGAGTTGCTTATGTTCCTGTTGATCTTGAAGAGTTGCGCGAGCAAATCTCTAAAGTCTGCACTGAACGTCGTCTTGTTACTGGTGAGCGCTGGATCGCCAAAATACTCCAGCTCCATCAGATCCAGAAGATTCAACATGGTCTTATGATGGTTGGTCCGTCTGGTACCGGAAAAACAAATGCGTGGCAGGTCCTTCTTGCAGCCCTTGAGCGAGTTGATGGTATTGAGGGAGTTGCTTATGTCATCGATCCCAAAGCCATGCACAAAGACGCGCTTTACGGTACTCTAGACCAGACAACTCGCGAGTGGAATGACGGCCTTTTTACACATGTATTGCGTAAGATCGTTGATGACGTTCGTGGAGAGAGTAGCAAACGCCATTGGATCATCTTTGATGGTGATGTCGATCCTGAATGGGTTGAGAATTTGAACAGGTTTGTTTCCTTTGACCCTCACATTTCCCCACGAAACTCAAGATTCTGATAGTGTATTGGACGACAACAAGCTGCTTACACTTCCCAATGGAGAACGTCTTAATTTACCGCCTAATGTCAGGATCATGTTTGAAGTAGAACATCTCAAGTATGCTACTCTGGCTACCGTCAGTCGTTGTGGCATGATTTGGTTCAGCGAAGATGTTGTCGAACCTTCAATGGTGTACCGTCACTACCTATCAACCCTGTCTTCCATTCCTTTGGATGCCGATGACGAAGACTCTGGTGATCTTCTTAACCGTAGGATGGAGCCATCTTCCGACATCACCACCTCCGCGAATCTCATCGCTCAACAACAGATTGCTGCCATCTTGCAAAGATACTTTGATGAAGGGGAGCTCGTCAGCTCATCTCTTTCTTACGCTGAATCCATCGAGCATATAATGGATTTTACTATCACACGTGCTCTTAATACTCTATTCTCCCTTCTCAACAAGACCGTCCGCAACGTTATTGAATATAACATTCAGCATCCTGATTTCCCACTTCCTCCCGAGCGTGTCGAACAATATGTCACTAAACGTTTACTCATTAACATCATCTGGGCCTTTTCCGGAGATGCCAAACTCGACCTTCGTGCAAAGCTCGGTGACTATCTTCGCAGTCAGACCGGCATCGACTTGCCTCCACTTACCTCAGGCAATTCTTTGATTGATTACGATGTACAAGTATCCAATGGAGAATGGATCAGCTGGCAATCTCGTGTTCCGGCAATTGAGATTGAGGCCCACTCAGTCACTGCTTCCGATGTCGTCGTTCCCACCATGGATACAGTTCGCCATGAAGAGGTTCTTTACTCGTGGCTGTCAGAACACAAACCGCTCATGCTTTGCGGTCCCCCAGGTTCGGGAAAGACCATGACACTATTCAGTGCCCTGAGGAAATTGCCGGACATGGAGGTTGTTGGTCTCAACTTCTCAAGTGCAACTACTCCAGAGCTTATCCTCAAGACTTTTGAACAATACTGCGAGTACCGCAAGACTCCTAATGGTGTCATTCTGGCACCCGTACAAATTGGAAGGTGGTTGGTCGTATTTTGTGATGAGATCAATCTGCCCGCCACTGACAAATACGGAACGCAACGCGTCATTTCCTTCATTCGCCAACTTGTCGAGTCAGGTGGATACTGGCGAGCCAGCGACATGGCTTGGGTTAAGCTTGAGCGTATACAATTTGTCGGTGCTTGCAATCCTCCCACAGATCCCGGTCGTGTTCCTCTTAGTCACCGTTTCCTCCGTCATGCCCCACTTATCATGGTCGATTATCCAGGAGGGGTGTCGCTCAGACAAATCTATGGCACATACAACCGCGCTCTTCTCAAAGTTGTTCCCAACCTTCGTGCATATGCTGAGCCCCTTACAGATGCCATGGTAGAGTTCTATCTCGCCTCACAGCAACGTTTTACCACGGACGTCCAAGCTCACTATGTCTATAGCCCCCGTGAGCTCACTCGCTGGGTCCGTGGTATTTACGAGGCCATTAGGCCCCTTGAGACCCTATCCTCTGAGGGCCTCATTCGTGTATGGGCTCATGAAGCTCTTCGTCTCTTCCAAGATCGTTTGGTTACTGAGGATGAAAAGAATTGGACTGACGAGAACGTTGATGATGCCGCAATGAAACATTTCCCAACTATCAACAAAGACGAGGCCCTCAGCCGACCAATCTTATTTTCCAATTGGACTTCCAAGAACTACATTCCTGTGGATCGTGAAACACTGCGAGAGTACACAAAAGCTCGCTTGCGAGTATTCTACGAGGAGGAACTCGATGTCCCTCTCGTCTTGTTTAATGATGTGTTGGATCACGTTCTTCGAATTGACCGTGTTTTCCGCCAAGTCCAAGGTCATCTACTATTGATTGGTGTCAGTGGCAGTGGCAAGGTTGGTATGATCATTGCTCTTAATAAACATTGTGTTGATGGTATTTTCAGACCACCCTGTCTCGGTTTGTTGCTTGGATGAATGGTTTGAGCATTTTCCAGATCAAAGTTTCCAATAAATATACAGGTGATGATTTTGACGAGGATCTGAGAACTGTGCTGCGCCGGGCTGGTTGCAAAGGCGAGAAAATATGTTTCATTATGGATGAATCCAATGTCCTTGACTCGGGATTCTTGGAGAGGATGAATACGCTCTTAGCGAACGCTGAAGTACCAGGCTTATTTGAAGGCGACGAACATGCAGCTTTGATGACAGCGTGCAAAGAAGGCTCTCAACGTGATGGACTAATGCTAGATTCGCCTGAAGAGCTGTATCGCTGGTTCACGCAACAGGTGGCAAAAAACCTCCATGTAGTGTTTACAATGAATCCACCTGAAAATGGTCTTGCATCACGGGCTGCTACTTCTCCTGCGTTGTTCAATCGTTGTGTGTTGGATTGGTTTGGCGACTGGTCTGACCAGGCATTCTTCCAAGTTGGCATGGAGTTCACAAACACGCTTGATCTCGACCTCACTTCTTACAGTCCACCTGTCCACTTCCCTATTGCCTATAGGGGCCTGTCTATGCCTCCTATGCACCGTACAGCCGTTGTCAATGGGCTCGTACATGTCCATCAGTCGCTTCACCAAATCAATCAACGTCTCAGTCGTCGACAAGGCAGGTACAACTACGTCACGCCTCGTCATTATCTCGACTTGTAAGTAGAAGAATCTCAATTTTATGTACCAACGCTAACGATTATTGAATAGTATTAATCATTATGTCAAGCTATATACCGAGAAACGCGACGAGTTGGAGGAACAGCAGAGGCACTTGCATGTTGGCTTAGACAAGCTTCGTGACACTGTTACTCAGGTGGAAGATCTTCGCAAGAGTCTTGCCATCAAGCGATCTCAACTTGAGGCCAAGAACAAAGAAGCAAACGAGAAGCTTCAGCGCATGGTTGCAGATCAACAAGAAGCTGAGCAGAAGAAGGCTGCTTCAATCGAGATCCAGGCAGCTCTTGTTGAACAGGATCGTAACATCGCTGAGCGGCGTGCTGTGGTTATGGCTGACTTGGCAGATGCTGAACCGGCAGTGTTGGACGCGCAAGCAGCTGTTAGCAATATCAAACGGCAGCATCTACAGGAAGTCCGTACCATGGCTAACCCACCCGAAGCAGTCAAGATTGCCATGGAATCCGTCTGTACAGTTCTCGGTCATAAGATTGATAGTTGGCGCACCGTCCAGGGCATCATTCGTCGAGACGATTTTATCCAGCGCATCGTGAACTTCGACACAAATACACTTACCAAAGGACTTCGAGAAACGATGAAAAGAGAATTTCTTAGCCGCCCCAACTATAAATTTGAAACGGTCAACCACGCCAGTAAAGCCTGTGGACCATTGGTCAAATGGGTTATTGCCCAAGTTCGATTCTCTGAGATTCTTGACAAAGTTGAGCCTCTGCGGAATGAAGTGCATTCTCTCGAGAGTCAAGCAGAGACTACGAAAAAGCAGGCAGCAGCCATCATCGAGATGATCGCGGAGCTGGAGAAGAAAATTGCGAGGTACAAAGACGAATACGCTCTGCTCATCAGCGACGTACAAGCCATCAAAGCTGAGATGGAGCGCGTTCAGGGCAAGGTCGATAGGAGTATGAAGTTGTTAGAGAGCCTCTCGTCTGAGAGGAATCGTTGGGAGTCAGGAAGTCGTACCTTTGACGTCGAGATGAGCACCATTGTCGGGGATGTCTTACTCTCCGCGGCTTTCTTGGCATACGGCGGCTTCTTTGACCAGCATTATCGCGAGATCATGTGGCAAGAATGGTCGAGTCACCTTGCAGATGCAAATATACAATTCAAGCAGGAGCTTGTGTTCACTGAATACCTTTCTACTGCCGATGATCGCCTCAGCTGGCAATCCAAATCACTTCCATCAGATAATCTCACTACCGAAAATGCTATCATGCTTAAACGTTTCAACCGCTATCCACTCATCATCGATCCTACTGGTCAAGCTACTACGTTCCTCTTGAATGAGTACAAGGAACGTAAGATCACAGCCACTAGCTTTCTGGATGAAGCTTTCCTGAAGGTCTTGGAGAGTGCCCTTCGCTTCGGCAATCCTTTACTCATTCAGGACGTTGAACATCTCGATCCGATCCTCAACGCAGTCCTCAATAGAGAAATTAGACGTACTGGAGGACGTGTGCTCATTCGCTTAGGAAGTCAAGACATTGATTTTTCTCCATCATTTACTATGTTCCTGTCAACTCGGGATCCTTCCGTTGAATTCTCTCCTGACATCTGCAGTCGTGTGACTTTTGTCAATTTCACCATGACAAGAAGCAGTCTACAGAGTCAGTCGCTCGACCAAGTGCTCAAAGTGGAGCGGCCCGATACAGAAAGAAAGAGGACAGATCTTACTAAGATTCAAGGAGAATTCCGTCTGAGACTTCGCACTCTCGAAAAGTTACTCCTTCAGGCCCTCAACGAGTCTTCGGGTAACATTTTAGACGATGATAAGGTCATTGATACCCTGGAAACCCTGAAGCGCGAAGCTGCAGACATCACTCGTAAGGTTGAAGAAACGGATATTGTCATGAAGGAGGTAGAGCAAGTCACTGCTGAGTACCTTCCATTGGCGCAGGCTTGCAGTTCTGTCTTCTTTGTCTTGGAACAGCTCAGTATTGTAAATCACTTCTATCAATTTTCCCTCCGTTTCTTCCTCGATATCTTCGATTATATCCTCCACTATAATCCCAACCTCAAAAATATCTCCGACCACAATGTCCGTCGAGCAATTCTTCTCAAAGATTTATTTCTCGTTGTCTACAAACGGACGTCGAGAGCATTGTTATATCGCGATCACCTTATGCTTGCAGTACTCCTGGCTCAAGTTAAAATGCGTGGCCTTGAGGATATAGGAGAGGAGCTCGAATTCCTTCTTGAGAGCGGAGATGGTGTGGCACTAACAGCAACATCCCAGACGCAGAATATTTCGGTTCTATCACCCGAGCAAGCGTTTCGCCTTGAGAATTTTGCCAAGCAATCTATTTTCAAGCCAGTTCAAACTCACATTGCCGAACACGAGAGTGAGTGGGCTTCGTTCTTGGAGGCAGAAGCGCCTGAGAGACAAGCGCCTACTCCATGGGAACCAAGTACTCGTAAGTCCTGCAAACTGGAAATTGTAGCCTTCTCTCATCTTCTCGTTCAGCCGCTGTAGAAGCGATCCGTTCCCTTTTGATTATTAAGTGCTTCAGACCTGATCGACTTCTTCAAGCGACTACTATCTTTGTAAGGAACGTTTTCGAGACTGATTTAGCCGAAGTTTCAAGCTACGAGCTTGGTGCAATCGTTGTAGATGAAGTTCTTCCGGTCACACCTGTGTCACTTGTGTCTGTTTTCGGGTACGATGCTAGTTATCGTGTAGAGAACCTTATCAAGAACACTGGAACGCGCTCTGCCTCTGTAGCGATGGGCTCTCAAGAAGGTTATACATTGGCAGATCAAGCCATTGCTGCAGCTTCCAGGCAAGGCACTTGGGTTCTGCTGAAGAACGTTCACCTCGCACCGACATGGTTAGGGCAATTGGAGAAGAAGTTACAGACGCTGAATCCCCATCGCAACTTCAGATTGTTCCTCACCATGGAGGCAAATCCCTCCATTCCAGTCAACATTCTCCGACAGTCTCGCCTTATTATGAATGAACCTCCTCCCGGCATCAAAGCAAACCTCCTCGATTCCCTTCGCTCCATTACCTCTTCCAGACTTTCCCAAGGACCTGCTGAGAAGGTCAGACTCTACTTCCTTCTTGCCTGGTTCCATGCTGTCGTGCAAGAACGTCTCCGTTATGTCCCCCTTGGGTGGAGCAAGACCTATGATTTCAATGATTCCGATATGGCCTCGGCATTTACTACAATCGACACATGGCTCAACTTGGCAGCTCGTGGAAAGACCAATCTAGATCCCGCTACTATCCCTTGGGATGCTCTTAGAAACTTGATCAAACAGTCTGTCTATGGCGGTCGTGTTGACAGTGATTTTGACCAGAAAATTCTCGATGCGTTTGTGGATAACCTCTTTAGCCCAATGGCGTATAATGTTGATTTCGATTTGGTGCCAACCTTGTCCCGGCAACAACAACTCTTGGCGGTGCCCGATGGAACAAAAATAGAACACTTCTTGTCCTGGGTGCAGGCTCTTCCTGATCGTGAACCACCAGCATGGTTGAGTCTGCCGCCAACCGCGGAACGCGTCATTGCTATTGCTCAAGGTACGCTCGTCTTTTCCTCTTTTGGTGGATATAACCAACGTGAGCAAAGGTAATGAGTTACTT
>Ga0157363_1001818_pt1 | contig 18210 bp, 21 predicted proteins | sample AttsexASBM1_FD_111477 | JGI IMG/M metagenome (GOLD analysis project Ga0157363, IMG submission 111477) | Fungus gardens microbial communities from leaf cutter ant in Ribeirão Preto, State of São Paulo, Brazil - Atta sexdens ASBM1 | ecosystem: Host-associated > Fungi > Mycelium > Unclassified ... | reverse complement strand
TGGTGAAGAAGGATCAGAAGTGGGACTGGACATAAAGGCAGGAAAAGGCATTTAGAGAGTTGAAGGAGCAGTTTACAAAAGAACCAGTGTTAGCAGTATCAGATTTAGATAAAAAATGAGGATGGAAGTGGATGTGTTAAATTATGCTACAGGAGGAGTGTTATCAATGGAGTGCGAAGATAGATTATGGAGACCAGTGGCATTCCTTTTCAAATCATTGAATCAAATAGAGAGAAATTACAAAATTCATGACAAAGAGATGTTGGTAATTATAAGGGGATTGGAAAACTGGAGATATTTACTAGAATACACATGTTTCAAGTTCGAGGTCTGGACAGATTACAAGAACTTGGAATACTTTATGAAAGTACAGAAGTTGAATTGCAGACAAGCTCAATAGACACTTTACCTGTCAAGATTCAACTTCACTCTAAAGCATGTTCCAGGAACAAAAATAGAGAAGGCAAATGGACTTAGTAGGCAATTAGACTGGAAAATAGGAGTAGAAAATGACAATGACAATCAAGTATTTATTAAGAACAACTGGATTCGTAGTATACAGAAAGTAGTAATAGAAGAACCTGAAGTAGAAATACTAGAAAAGATAAAAAAAGCTAGGAGTAAAGATGAGGATGTAGTTAGAGTAGTAGAGGAGATAAAGAAGGCTAAAGTGAAGGAGTTATGAGGAAAGGAGTGGCAGATAGAAGGGGATTTGGTGTTGAAGGAAGGAAAGGTGTATATACTAAAGAATGGGGAGTTGAGAGTGGAAATTATCCGGTGGCATTATGATGTGCTGGTAGCAGGACATAGAGGACGATGGAAAATGGTAGAACTGGTCACTAGAAACTATTGGTGGCCAGGAGTAACAAAAAATATAGGGAGATATGTGGAAGGATACGATTTGTATTAGAGAATGAAGAATAAGATGGAAGAAGTAGTGGAAAAGTTAAAACTGAGTGGGGTACTGGAGAAACTGTGGACACATCTGATGGTAGACTTTATCACCAAGTTACCGATAGTAGCTGGGAAAGATGCAATTCTAGTGGTCTGCGATAGATTGTCCAAGATGACACATTTTGTGATAACTACAGAGGAAATGTCAGCAGAGGAACTAGCAAGGTTGTTTAGGAATAATGTGTGGAAGCTGTATAGGCTGCCAGAAAGTATAGCGTCAGATAAAGGGCTTCAGTTTGCAACAGAGTTGACAAAGGAGTTGGACAAGATGTTAGGAATAGAAACAAGGTTATCAACAGTGTTTCACCCACAAATGGATGGGCAGACAGAACAAATGAACCAAGAGTTGGAACAATACTTGAGGTTCTTTGTGGATCATAAGCAGAAGGATTGGCTGGAGTAGTTGGCATCGGCAGAGTTTGCAGTAAACAACAAGGTTTCACCTTTCATAGCAAACTATGGAAGAGAATTGAGAATGGAGGGAGATATAAGAAAGAGAGGAAAAGTAGAAAAGACAACAGAGTTTGTAGAGAGAATGAAGAAGGTACATGAGGAAGCAGGGGTGGCATTGAAGAAGGCACAAGAGGATATGAAGAGGTAGGCAGATAGAGGAAGAAAAAAGACCAAGGAGTGGAAGAAGAGAGATAGAGTATTACTGAGTACCAAGAACTTGGTGTTCAAAGAGAGACTGGCAAGAAAATTAGCAGATTGATATGCAGGTCCATATACAATTGAGAAGGTGGTATCTACCAATACAGTCAAATTACAACTGCCAACCTTGATGAGAATCTATCTGGTTGTGAATGTCAGTCAGATAGTACAATACAAGGAGCAAGTAGGGGGACAGAAAAAAGAAGAAGGAAAACTAAACTAATAAAGATAGAAGGAGTCAAAGAGTGGGAGATAGAGAAAATATTAAATAAAAAGAAAATAAGAGGAGTGGAGAAGTATTTAGTGTGATGGAAGGGGTTTACAGTGGAGCACAATATCTGGAAAAAGAAAGAAGACTTAGGAAATGCAGAAGAAGTACTAGAGGAATTTGAAGAAAGAATGAATGCAGAAGTAAGGAGGCAGAAGAAAATAGATATGGCAGAAGAAAGAGACTTTAGAAGAGGAGAACTACCAGGAAAATTCACGGCAAAAATGTTATATGGATGGGACGATGGGAGGTTTAAAGAAGAGTATCTGAGGAAGTTGGAGAGGAACTGGCAAAAATGAAAGTCAGTTTCTCCAGAGGAGAAACCTTGAAGGGAAGATAATGTCAAGAATGCAAGAAGTGGACTTAACCTTTTTTATTTTATTTTCTCATTTTTATTTTCTTTTCGATTTATTTCCTTTTTCTATTTTTAGAATCTAGGGTTAGGGTGAGAGTGACAAAATCATGCTGCCACACAGCAGACCATGTCAGATAACACAGTCACAAGTTATATAACAATAGAAGGACAGAGAAGGTTCTGGAAGGATAATGTCATGCAATGTGTGAAACACATGTTGACCTTAAGGTGTACACATGGCCATTTAGGGTAGGCTAGAAATAGCTTACACAGACCATTAGGTATTAGTATATAAGGTAGACAATCTTGTACAGAGTTCTTTATTGAGTTCTCTTGTATAAACCCTATACAAGGTTCTTCTTTAGTCCAGCACTAAGGGCTTAAGTCATAACACTCTATCTCATATGGCCTCACATATTTTTCCATCAACTTTTTTGCTGGCCTTTCTTTGAACACTAAGTCCTTTGTACTCAATATAACCCTATCTCTTACTTTCCAGTTTTTGGCTTCCCTCCTTCCTCTATCTGCTTGTCTCTTCATCTCCTCCTATGATCTTATTAATACTGCCTCTGCCTCCTCTTGCACCTTCCTCATCTTTTCTGCAAACTCTGTTGCTTTCTCTACCTTTCATTTTCTTCTCAAGTCCACTCCCATCCTTATTTCTCTCCTATAGTTAGCCATGAATGGAAATGTCTTGGTTGTTGAATGCACTTTATTGTTTACTGCAAACTCAGCTGACACTAACCACTCTGGCCAATCCTTCTGCCTGTGATCAATGAAGAATCTAAGATACTGTCCTAGTTCCTGGTTCATTCTCTTTGTCTGCCCATCTATTTGTGGGTGATATGATGCCGATAGCCTTGTTTTGATCTCCAGTATCCTATTCAACTCCTTTGTTATTTCTACAGTAAACTGTGGTCCTCTATCCAATATAATACTCTCTGGTAGCTCATACAACTTTTATATATTGTCCCTAAACAACCTTGCCAACTCTTCCACTGATGTTCCCTCTGTTGTTGTCAAAAATACGTCATTTTTGACAGCTTATCACAGACCACCAGAATCACATCTTTTTCCACTACTACAGGTAACTTTGTGATGAAGTCTACTATTAGGTGAGTCCATGGTTTTTCCAGTATCTCACTCAACTTCAACTTTCCTACTAGCATCTCTGTCCTGTTCTTCATTCTCTGACACATATCGCATTCTTCCACATATTTTCCTACATCTTTCATTACACTTAGCCACCAATAATTCCTTGTCACAAACTCTGTTGTTTTCCACTTTTCTCTATATCTAGCCATTGGTATATTATAGTACAACCAGATTATCTCCACTCTCAACTTTTCATTCTTTAGTACATACACTTTTCTCTCCTTCAACACTAAGTCTCCTTCCAGCTGCCACTCTTCTCCCCTTACTGCATTTATCCCTACTTTCTTCATCTCTTCTGCTACTTTAACTACCTCTTCATCTTTATCCCTAGCTTTTTTTATTTTTTCTAATATATCTACTTTGGGTCCTTCTATTACTACCTCATATAAATTATGCAACCAACAGTCCTTAATAAATACTTAATTGTCATTATTCTTTTCTATGCCTACTTTCCAGTCTGGTCTTCTACTTAATCTATCTGCCTTCCCTACTTTTGTTCCCAGCACATGTTTCAGGGTAAAATCAAACCTAGACAAATACAAAGCTCAGCAAGCCTGTCTCTGATTCAATTTTTGTGCTTTCATGAAGTACTTCAGGTTCTTATGGTCAGTTCAGACCTTGAATTTGTACTTTGCACTTTCTAGTAGGTATCTTCAATTTTCCAACTCCCATACTACTGCCAACATCTCCTTGTTATAAATCTTGTAGTTTCTCTTTGTCTTATTTAGAGATTTTAAGAGAAACACTACTGGTCTCCACCTCCTGTCTTCACACTCCATAGATAACACTCCCCCTGCAGCATAGTCTGATGCATCAACTTCCATCTTCATTTTTTTATCTAAGTCTGGTGCTGCTAACACCGGTTCTTCTGTAAATCTCCCTTTTAACTCTTTGAATGTCTTTTATTGTCTTTCTGTTTACTTCCACTTCTGTTCCTTCTTCACCAGGTTGTGTAGAGGTTAGGCTATGAATGCAAAATCTTTAATAAACTGGCAATAGTAATTTACTAGTCCCAAAAACTTCTGTATGTCTTTGATGCACTTGGGTGCTGGCTAGTCTAATACTCCCTTCACCTTCTCTTCTTCCATTTTTATATCCTCTGGTTTTATTACTACTTCTAGAAACCCTACTTCTTTTACCTTCTACTTACACTTCTCCAGTTTCACATATAGGTCATTTTCTGCCAGTCTCTTCACTACTTCCTCTACCAGCTCGTCATGTCCTTCCTCTTCCTCTGTTCCAATAATTATATTGTCTATGAAGCTTGCTACTTTCCCAGTGTTAATAAGATCCCACAAGATCCCATTCATTACAGTCTGGAATATTGCTGGTGAATTTGTCAATCTGAAAAACATTACAGTTGGTTTGAATGACTCTTCTAGTGTCATAAATGCTGCTTTCCACTCATCTCCCTCTTTTATCCTCACATTATTATATTCCCATTGTAGATCCATCTTTTTAAATACCCTTTTAGTGCTTATATTTTCCACTATGTCTGAAATCAAAGGCAAGAGATAGTTATTTTTGACTGTCCACTTGTTGAGATATTTATAATCTTGCACCATTCTCTTCTTTCTGTCTTTTTTCCCCACAAAGAACACTGGTGCCATTTGAGGCAATTTTAAAGGCCTAATGTACCCTTTTCTCAGTTGTTCCATTATGAACTCATGTACTTCTTTTCTCTCTTCCCTTGACAATAGGTACACCTTCCCCTTCCTTGGCAAAAAACCTTCTCTCATTTCTATTGTGTGGTCCCACAACTTCCTGATGGGCACCCTTTCACTTACTTTCTTGCCAAAGACCCAGATCCACTTATAAAACCTCTCTAGAACCAGTTTCTTTGCTTCCACCCCTAATTTTGCCACCTTCTTCTCTTCTTCCCAAATTTCCCATTCTTCTGCTATCTTTTGTACTTCCAGCTTCCTTTCTTTCCCTGGTCTTTTCTTTTCCTTTTCTTCTTGCCTCTTTTCTTCCTCTTTCTTCTGCTTCTCCTCCTACTTTTGTCATCTCGACTTTCTCTGCTTTGATCTCTACTGCTTTTTATACTTCTCTGAACATCTCATCATTTTTACCTCCCCAGTTCTCCAATCAATCTCAGAATTATGGTAAGCTAGCCATAGCATTCCCAAGATTACATTCCACTTCTGTCCTCCTATCACATTAATTTCCATTCTTTCTCTATGTCCTTGATAATAAATATTAACTTCCACTGTATGCTCTATTGGCTCTTCTTTATTCAATGTTCCATCCACATTCCTCACATAAATTGGTCTTTCAATCTTCTTCAGCTTAAACCTCTGTTTCCTCACAAACTTCAAACTCATTACCAACCTTGTGGCATCACTGTCTAACAATGCCTCTACTGTTATTCCTTCTTGCATGTCAACTCTTTCTAGTCCAATTTTTACTATTACTTCTCTTAACATGTTCCCCTTGTCAAGGCTGCATGAAGATATATTCTCTACTACTTTAGCAAGCATGGTAAACCTATTATTACTGAAACCTGGTCGAGAACTACTAGATCTCCCTCCCCATTTAAATTGTTTTGTCTGTTTTCCTCATTTCTCAATCTCTACCCATATTTCAGTCTTCTTCCATCCCTATTTCAGTCTTCTGTCCTCCTATTTCTGCAGTTTCTAGCTAAATGTCCAAACCTCCCACAGTTGTAACAATTCTAATGTTCCCTCCTATCCACCTCCATAGTGTATAGGTTGTATTGAGCAAACCCTATCCTTTGTTGTTAGAGGCATACCATTATCACATTCATTCTCTCCACCTCTTCTATTAGAGTAGGCTCCATTGTTGTCCTCTACTGAAGCATCTCTTACCTCCTTAGCCAAATTTGGGCCATGTCCATAGTTGCTGTGGTATATCTCCATGGTTCACCCTTGGAACAGGTGCCCCATTGTCTTTTTGCCCTCTTAGTCTCTCTTCTTCTCTCCTACTTTTTCTCCAATTTCTGTCTAGGGTGATTGCCCTATCATACTACTGCTCAATTGAACCTGGCTGCCATTCTGACTCCATGAGTCTCTGCATATTGTGGTGTTAATTCCTCTCTTAAATTCTTCTACCAATGGCCTTCCCTCATACCCACTTCCTCTTGCTGCCCTCATGAATTCCTGTATGAGCTTCTCTATTGTTTTTCCCCCTGTTCTAACCTCCTCAGTTTAGCTACTTTTATTGATTCTTCATTCCCTCCTCCAAATTCTTTCTTGATGTCTGCCAAAAATTCTCCTATATTCTCATATTCTAATAACCCTCCTTCCAAGTCTTCCAATACGTTTTCCTTCCAGACGTCTGCTGCTCCCCCCTATATATACAACAGTATCTACTAGATTTGTTCCTCAACTGCTGCCTCCCTCATCTTCATTCTTATATATAATTGACATGCCATTATGAAGCTAGAAACCTTTGATATGGTCTCATCAAACACCTGTGGCCTTGCTATTTCTGTGCTGGTTGCTCCTCTAGCTCCTTCTCTTCATACTTGTACTATTAATGCTGTAATTTGCTTCTGAAGTTGCCTTATGATGGCAGGATAGTTGGGTTGACTCATTTTGTATCTAGGAGAGGGTATTGTTGATGGTGGTGGTGATGATGTATATAGAGGGAGAGCAGAACCTGTGCTGGTTTTGCTTTCCAATTCATATTCTGATGACAAAATCTTGGTAGATGATAGCAGGCCCTCTTCTTGTCCTGCCTACACCATCTACTGACTACTTTTTACACTAATAAAAGAGTATATGATTTTGGTCTAAGAAGACTGTTCTACTCTAAGCAAGATCTTAGGGATTCCTGCTGTTCTCCTGTATAGACACTTTACAAGTGGAAATGTAGCACAGAGTTTATAATTGAAAAAAGTATCAATTATGTCTACAAAAGGTATTACATTTGAAATGTACCAGTGAGCTTTGATACACACAAATGGCTAAGATTCATCTTCTTAGCTAGTATACCCCTTATATCTAGGGTCCAGTAATTCTTTTTGACTAAAGAGCAGTGTTGCTCTTTGGTCAAGGATGAGTGAGAGGGCTCTGTGTTGAACAGTCTCAGAAGATGGAATCAAATTCTAATGTTACGACTTAAAGACCTTAGAGTAGATCAATAAATAGAACCTTGTATAGGGTTTATACAAGAGAACTCAATAGAGAACTCTGTACAGGATTGTCTACCTTATATACTAAAACCCCATAGTCCATACTAACTACTCCTAACCTACCCTAAACAGCCATGTATTTGCCTTAAGGTTAACATATATTAAACATGCTGTATGACATCATCCTCCTAGAACCTTCTACACTTTTCATGTGACACATGACTGTATGATAGTGATGTCACATTATCCCTAACCCTAAGTCCCCAAAATAAGAATAAAATAAAAGGAAATAACAAATAAAAAAAGAAAAATAAAAAATAAAATAGTTAGAGTCTACTATCTTGAACTCTGACACAGATGTCAAGATATGTAGGTTAATATATCAGTGATTGTATTACAATCTCTACTTGCATACTAAACTAGCATATAATTTATCACTCAGAGAGCTATGTCCACTTCTAGTGTCCAATACAAGATGGAAAACCATAAGTGTTATAACTCAAAATCCTTAGAGTTGAATTAAGAGGTAACCTTGTATTGAGTAACACAAGAGAACTCAATAGAGAACTCTTCTACAAACTAGTCTACCTTTTATACTACTACCAATGGTCTGTGCTTGCTACTGTGCACCCTACCCTAAATGACCATGTGTAGAACATGAGGTCAACATGTGGTATCCATGTTGAATGATATCATTTGTTCTAGATCCTTCTACTTTGTTCTCTGTGTCTTGTGACCTAATCCTAACTCTATGTTCTAAAAATAGAAAAATAAGAAAATAAAATGAAATGAAATGAAAATGGAAAATGAAATAAAGAGAAACTAAGTTCACCGTTTGTGAACTTGACAATAAGTGTAGACTTTGTTGTTAAACTCTCAGAGTTTACAGGTTTTGACATAATAATAATAGTCATAGATTCAGTATCCAAAAGAACTCATTTCATCTCCATGCATACAATGATTACTACAGAGAATGCTACAAGGTTCCTCTTACACAATATCTAGAAGTTACATAGCCTTTCCACTTATGTCATCTTGAATAGAGAACTATATTTTGTTGTCTGCTTCACTAAGGAATTATACCACTTGTTGGATATCAAGATTATTTTTTCTATAGCTTGATATCTCTAATCAGACAGATAAACAGAGTATATTAACCAGAAGTTGTTAGAGGATATTAGCAATACTGTAAGTTTAGATCCACTCTACAGAGACTTATTTACACTTTTAGGCTGGTCATTATCTAGACTAGCTCCTAATAGACTGATAGCTACCTCTATCTTATCCTAATTCTTATTGTCTAGTCTACTAGAGTAGTACTATAGTTATTCAGTTAATTATAGTTGTAGATATTGATTGGTCAAGTGTATAGACTATATGCTTGGACCATCCTATTATAGTATATATGGTAGTGGTGTAACAGTAGAATATCTTACCCAAATATTATCTAGAGTTCCTGGACACTTATGACTCTTCAATGTAAGACTAATCCCCTTATAGGAATACTAATATCTCTGTTGTAGCAACCACTTGCCAGAATGACACTTGTAGTATGCTGACTTCAGCAAAGCTCTCAGTAAGCTATCTAGTAGTGGGGATTACAAGAGAACTTGACAAGGAGCCCTCGCTGCATTGCTCCTCTATTTATATAAATTACATGTGGTCTGTGCTACAACAATATCTACTGGCCCTTATGTCCATACCTCTATCTCATGTCCTATTACTAAGGCTACCATGCTGTATACATGTGCCTTGACATCATACTCTTTAATCTCCATTGTACATGTGTGCACTATGTGTACACCATGAGGAACTCTTGTCTCTTGACGTCATTTCTAACCCTAATTCTTCTCTAGACTCTTCCCGATCCTTCTAGACCCTAAGTCCTTCTAGACCGCTCTAGACTACTCTAGCTTATATCACATGACTTCCAGGTCACATGCTCTCCATCCATTGTAGACTAATAATAATACTACTTATCTATGTCCAGCTAACCCTAACCCTAGCCAAAGTCTGTCTGCACTCTCGTCTTATAACAACCTCTAGCTGTTTGTAATCAAAAAACAAAGTAACTAGTATTATATTCTGCCTATAGTAGAGTTTTAGCATAATAATTATATTCATGTCTCCACTTAGTAATATCTGTTCCTTTTAGACAGATTATTTCCTTCATATAGGTTTCAAGTCTCAATGATAGAAGTTAAAGATAAAAGATATCATAAAGTTCACTATGTTGTAACAACTACTAACTAAGATAGTCAATAGTGTACTAAACAGTCTTAATATTACTATTACAAGTCCTATCCTAAACTATATGTGTTGTCTATGAGTCTATCATACTGTTACTACAAGATGAATATACTGTAGCTATATCTTTAATGTCATTGTTCTAGTTTCTTCTACTATGTTTCAGACCTATGATATTATATCATGTGATACATTATGTGACCATAGTCATATGTCTCTTTATTGTCCAAAAACAAAAACAAAAAGAGAAATTAAATCAAAGAAAATAAATAAAAGAAAATCAAAATCAAGATAAATACTATGATACACTATATGGATAAATTTTGTACTGGAAGAAGCTATCTGCAAGTCTCAAGAGAATATGAAGCTCTACTATGACTACTAATAGACTCCATCTCTAATATTTAAACCTGGTAACTATTAGAAGAATGCTGTTATGATTGTTATGATCTATACCTCATAATTTACAGGTGTTCATCTTATGCTGGACATATGTCAGAGTTTGTTTCATATTTGACTTCTTATTAAACTACACTTTGTCTTATTCACATATAGTATTAGTTAGCATCTTATATAGTAGTAGAGAAGTCTTTATTTTCTCCTCATTGTTTCTTTAAAGATACCTAACATATTCCTCATAGTCACTAGGTATATATAGTTGTAGATAAAGTTCTGTATCTTTACACTTTACCAATTGATCATTCCTCTACTCTTACTCCAAGTCTTTATCTGAGTTGCAACCTAAGCCAAGCTTAAGGTCATAATAAATGTCTTAAGGTATTTGTACTAGACAGAATAGCAGAATTCTACAAACTCAACTTCATATTAGATACAGTTTAAACTTTATTATCCAAGATCTGATAATGGTCTCTCAGAAGTCTAAAATAAGTTAATAAGTGTTATTTGAGAATACAAAAGGTAGAAGTCAGAACAACTTTTGGCTTCAGCTTATATACTATACTTCTATGAGTTATACTAGTCACATAGTTCAGATGAGTTGTTTAGAACATGACTAGCAGATAAGTTTAGTGGGAGGTATGTTATTACTAATACTAAAAGTGATGATAGTTTGAGTCAATTTTCAAGATGAGGCTTACAGTATAAACTACTGGCTTATATACTAAGTATACTATCTAGGATAGTTATCTAGCAGATACTACTAAGCATTACTCTGGTTTCTAGTAATCCTCAGATATCAGGAATAGAGATATATAGAGTTGACAAGAGCCTAGCAAGAATGTCTAAGGTGAAATAAAGAGATATAATCTATACTAGAAGAGATCAGAGAGTGTAGATAAGAAGAGTTTCCTTGCTGGTTATTCTTTGAACACTAATATCAAGTCTTTTGTGCTTAATAACACTTTCTCTCCCTTCTTTCACTTTTCAATTAGATCTTTCTCATTCTTTTCATAAACTTTGTTGCTTTTTCTGTCTTTCTCTTCTTTCAAATATCTACTTCCATCCTCAATTTTCTATAATTCACTATAAATGGTGAGGCATTTGTTATAGTATATAACTGTGAACTCTGCTATTACCAGCTACTTGCCAATTCTTCTGTCTATGATCTATAAAGAATTGAAGATATTGTTTTAGTTTTTGATTCATCTACTCAGTTTTTCTATCTGTTTGAAGGTGAAAGGCTGTCAATATTTTTGTCTTGATACCAAGCATTTTATCTAGTTCCCTTGCTAAGTTCATTACAAACTAAGATTCTATATTAGAAAATTATATTTTCAGAAAGACCATACAACTTCTACACATTATTCCTAAATAGCTGAGCTGATTCTTCTGCAGATATCTCCTCTGTCATTGCTATAAAATCTTACTGTTAAATGTGTTCACAGTTTTTCTGGGACTTTAGTTAGTATTAGTTTGCTAACTGGTGCTTCAGTATGGTTTTTCATTTGCTGGCATATATCACAACACTTAATTAGGTAGTAGATGTAAAATTTACATACAAGTTGACCTCCTACCAATACTACTCATCTTTTGTCATTGCCCCCTTTCAGCTCTCCATTGAAGTATACACCACAGGTAAGTGGTTGCCAGTTGTCCACACTGCACCATGCTGCTATGCACTCTATTCCTTCTAACAATCTGTGTCTTCTGACCTTCTCACTAGCTGGACCATGATTTGGTTCTAGATTGCAGTTTAAAATCCATGATAAAATTTGGTATGTGGATTAGTGTAGCTAGCTTCTGAAATTAGGGTTTGGAACTCATTTAGGTAGTCCCCCACTGTACCACTCCCCTAACTCTGGCTATGTAGTAATGGGGAAGACTCCTATGCTGAACTCTTCTTGAAACAGGCTTTCAGATTACTTCACAGCTTGACTACTTCTTATAAGGACAGGACCCAGAAAATCTTGTCCCAGTTGCAGGTAAATTGGTCTGCATACAACCAGATATAAAGGGGGCAGGTGCTGATATTCCAAAGACAAAGATAGCCAGCTATTTTTAATGAATAGTACTAATTATGACAAAGTGAGAGGAATAAGTGAACTTGAATAGAACTATGATATGACTTAAAAGCAACAAGACTCTATTAGATGAAAATTTTTTAAAAATGTCTGAAGATCTAGAAATAAAAATGCGTCAATTTACTTACCCAGTGGTGTCAAATCCATAAGTTTCTGGAAGGAAATGAAAATGAGATAAATTATTCGATCTAGAAATACTTTCAGATGTCGATTTTTGGTCCATCGGCGTTTTGAAAGTCGTGTTATGTTAGTAAATGACCTGGTGTCTCAAGGGGAGTAAATGAAATTGAGGCAGTAGTCAAATGATCTTCCATCATGTATCGCTGTTTGTCAGAAGCATTTGAATCTTTGGAGGGTAAGTAACGCCTGATCTTTACATTTCGTAACAGTCACTGTGTGAAACGAAGTCATAGATTGGATGTCAGCTCATCTTAGGCACATGCGTGCATCTCCACATGGGCTGGAACCACTTGTTAATCAGGGGGTAGGGCAGGCCTATAAAGGGTAACGGACCTTTGGTGTGGTAGTATCCTACTAACCTTCTTCGATTTTCGAATGAGACTTGTAATCTTCTCTCTTGTTGGTTTGGCGCTCCCTGCGCTTGTTCAGGGATGTGGATGTGATGGACACGGATCACCACCCAAGATCCAGCTTACACCACCAGCACGCCCACTGGTATGGGGAGATATCAACATCATCCATACTACCGACAGCCATGGTTGGCTCCTGGGTCATCAAAAAACTTCGTTCCCCGAACCCAACTACAGGTGTGCAACACCAATTCACTATTCATCATGTCAGGTCGATGAATACCTTCTAGTGCTGATTTGGGTGATTTTACCTCATTCGTTAGCCACATGAAAGAAATGGCCGACGTGAGTTCCTATCCATTTTATGCCCCCGAAGCACTGGTAGTATCCCAAGACACTGATATATCAATGTTAGAAACGTGGTGTGGATTTGCTGTTGGTCGATAGTGGAGATTTGCATGACGGCGAGTGGCCTTGGTTTGTTAATGATTTACACCAGTCTGCTGAAAGACAATGTAGGTACTGGACTCACTGATGGGTTTCCACCTGGTGGAGTTGATGCCCATGATGTATGTTTGAACCTTCATTGTTTCCTTGGTCAGCTCTTCACACCAGGCATAGGCCAATCAATTTGTCAAGAAGCTTCCCTATGACGTTATGGCCATTGGGAAGTGAGTATGAATCTATCTCTCATTCATGAAATCTAGCATATTGACTCTGTGAACCAGCCATGAATTATATATCTACAATAATACACTTGACATGTGGGTAACCTGGCTCATTGACAGAACAAATCCACTTACTGAGGGCCACCTCCAAAGGCATCAAAACTTCGCCCCTGCACTGAACGGACGTTACCTTTCATCTAACGTGAATATCACAATTCCAGGGTCACACGGACAAAATGTCAGTGTGCCAGTGGGCGGTATGTCGACTTCATGTTTGATTTTCTGGGCCTCACTGATCCATGACTTGCAGACCGTTTCGTCAAATTCCAAACCAAACAGTACGTATGATGACATACTTTTTATTATCAAACTGACCATGCGTTAGCGGTCGCAAAATCACTTCTATTGGTGTTCTCTTCGATTTCACGGACAATGACGTCGGTACGACGGTGCAACCAGTTGCTAATATGGTCAATGAAACTTGGGCAAGTAGCTTTATACGACTTCCAGCATGTACAACTATTTATTTGCTTCTAGTTCAAGGAAGCAATTCGAGACGAACCTGATGTGTTTTTACTCGTTGGGTGAGTTCGTACCAGTTTTTCTCTGGGACATTGCGCCTCTAACTGTGGTTGTTAGGCACATGCCAGTTTCCCGTGATAATTGTCAGCATTTCTTTCTTGACTTAGCCACCAGAAATTAAAAAATTGGATCCAGGGCCACTTGTTTTCAATGCCATTCGTGCTGTCCACTCAACAACTCCCATTCTAATCCTCGGAGGTCAGTATCAGTCTGGACAATGATATGCAAGAAGCTGAGGTATCAGTCCAGGTCACACCCACATTCGTGATTGTGGTGCGTATCAAAACCGCAAAATGTAATGATCTGATCCCTAGATGAAACGTGCGATCAGTACAACTTGACCAAAGGTCCATGTCATTAGAAAGCGGCCGTTACATGGAAACAGTTGGTATGTCCTTTGAAATCATGAGTCTGATAGTGATGGGTCTGAACGTTTTCACAGGCTGGCTGAGTGCGCATCATATTATCAACCGCATGTCCCGATGTTGACCTTTTCTTCAGGTGCCAAGCTGGACAAAAAGGGTAGTAAGGAAGCTATCCAGTTCAGCAGGAGGTACCTTGATACCAATCGCGTTACATATGAGGTATGTTTCCTCCCATCTGCACTCTTACTCTTACTCTGAAAGCTAATTCTGCCGTCAAGTTCCACACCCATACAAATGAACACAACTTTGACACATCCCTGGGCAAACAAATCTCTAGCGGCCTCCAACAGCTGAGCACCCGCTTCAATCTCAGTGCTCAGTTTGGTACTGCACCTCAAGATTACATGCTCTTCTCGTAGGTCGGACTGACAATTGCATTTCACTGTCAATCTCAAAAAAATTAGAGAACCATACCCCTCAAACAACTCCCTCTTCTCCCTTTTCATCGGTCAAGTCATTCCTTTAGCACTCACGCTTAACAACAGTGAAGCCCCCAAGCCCGCATTGTTCATCACCAACTCTGGCTCTTTGCGGTTCGATTTGTACGCTGGACCTTTCACCAAGAATGACCAGTTGACCGTTTCACCGTTCATGGATTCTTTCCGTTACTTGTCAGACGTCCCCTTGAGTGTTGCTGAAGCGACCGTGAACGCTTTGAACCATGCAGGTGCTAATGAAAGGAGGACCCTGACCTCGACTGGTGGACGAAGCCACTATGAGACAACGAAGAAGTATACAAAAGGAGACATTGAGGACATCTACAGGACATGGTTGATGGACATGAATAGGTTGGCTAATGTGGAGAGGAGGGCAACAACCGCTGCGAACTTGACTTCCGGATATGTGACTAAGGATGTCAGTGCCTTTAGTTTCCTCATTGGATCCCATAAAAACTAATGTTCATTCCCCTCCTGTTAGTCCTGCCCGGGTGTAGGTGATGACGTGCTCCACGCCGCTCCTCCTTTCTTCAACCCACCAGACTTCCTTGCCTCAGATCCCCCGTCCGGTGTGGCATCCGATACACCAATTGATTTCGTATTTGTCGATTTCATTCAGGATCAGTTGCTGAAAGTTGTGAACGGTTTGCAGAAAGACAAGGTCTATACTACAGCTGATACCCAGCTGTACTCCCCAGTCCTTTCGAGTGCTGTTTTGGGTATATATGCCCAACAGGAATGGAACTGAGAGACTTTTTTTTATCACAAGGACAGTAGCGAGTTACACCTGGTTGAATATCATGCATCATCTATCATGTTCTTGGTCCACACTGAGTGAGCACTCCTCGATTCATTGAAATCGTAGTATCTCGGAGATTTGCAGCGCTACGATACTGAAGTCCAACAAAAAAGGGAGGTCACGAGACGGACTGAGGAAGGGCTGAGGTTTGCCTGAGGTTTGCGAGCATGGTGACATCCGTCTGTCATTGACCTGAGTAGGTTGGATCGAGTCGATCAAAGGAAACGCATGGTGGGAGGGGTAGAAATTGAAATTTTTGACACCAGACCAGCAAACGAAGAAGCTTTCCAGAGTCAGGCAACAGAGTAAACGGGACACAATCCACCATTTACTAGCCAATTTAAAAAACCCGCTGAGTCATGAAAAAACTGATCCCAATCTGTAGGGTACCCGAAGGAAATGAGATGTCCGAGAGGATGTGTGTCAATTCACAGTATTCAAGAATGAATAGCGAGTATCGTAGCGTTATCAAAATCACGAAACGTTGAGGGCGTCGCGCTTACAGTGGTCTAATCCCACTTCATTCAAGCTTTCAGAAAAAGAAAGGACAAAATATGAGCATTGGAGCTGTTTCGAAATTGGGCCGACACCTATTAGTGTATTAGTGTGTCGGTGACTCTACGCTTCCCGTTCATTCAGCTCCAGACACACCCATTGGCCATTGACGTCAAACTTTCAACGAGCGTCGAAAGACCTTCGGAAAAGACATGTCGATTGGCGAGGAGAGTGATAGATATTGCCAGACTACGATAATCATGACATATTTTCTTCTTTCAGATGCCCCTTGTAACTGATGGTTTACAAACGCGAGCATTGTTGGATAGGTGATGGGAACAAGACTCAAAGAGTTGTCTGAAAGGTGGGAGGAGGAGATGTAAGAGTAGATAATAGGTTTGACTAGGAAAATACAACTGAAGCGGGATAATTTGGATAGCTGTCGCAGAATGCTCGAAGACGAACAGCAGATCGTTGTTCGCCCGGGACTAAGATGAACAGATGGAGAGATCCACGGAATATTATAACTGACCATAGCAACTCTATGGCTATTCTCCGAGACCAACAAAGTCTCAGTCTCGCCGACGTGGCCTTCTGCTCGGCGTTTGGAACGTAACAGCCTCATATTCATCGTCCAAATTACCGTCCACCTTGCGACCTGGTTGTAGGAGGAACACATCAGGGGAACTATCTAGCATCCACGCATCGTCATCGTCAGTCTTGTCAGTACGTATGCCAAAAAGGCCCTGATTGCTTTGCCGCGTGCTAGAGATGCTGTTTGAAGCAGACGTGGGATCACAATGGGACTGAGACGCCTTTCTACTAACGGCACGAGGCTTCTGAGGCGTATCCTCAACTAAGATGATTTCAACGCTCCCGGCTTGTGGTTTGCCGTTTCCGTTGAGCTGAAAATTGGAAGTTGTTTCGACAGCTTTAAATGCCTTGGGTTTGGGTTTGGGTTTGAATGCTCGCGACATACTAACTTCGCGATTCAAGGCACGTTTCTTCCCTGGGCCAATGCTGACTGAACGTTCACGCTCTTCCCTCTCCTGCGCGAGTGATATAGATAGTGAACGAGACCGCACACGATTTAGAGAGCGTGAGCTGGCCATTGAGGAGGTTAAATCGCTTGAGGATATCTGTAACGAAGCATCCCCCAAAAGTTCGGGAGAAGAAGATCGTGAGGCAGTGGCAGTATCGGTGTCAGAAAAAGGTGAATTTGGAAAAACTTTTGACCTCATCAATGAACATAGGTCTGGCAGGAGTGACTTGAACCTATGAGATTGCACGTGAGGCAAAGGAAAACCAAAGTATATCCACTTACTCAGCTTCTACTATATTCTCACAAAAGTTTTGAGCCCAATCCCTTTCATTGTGATTAAGTGGTGACTCGTTTGCTGATAAATGGCCAGTCAATTGCAACATAGACAACTTGTCCATCAAGCTCTCTAGTCGTTCCTCCAATGAGGATGAAGGGACGTGCGTCTCCTTTCTGGACCTCTTTATCTTCTTGGGATGCGCAATTACAGGTTCTGGCGCCGGGGTCGAGAGTTTCGTCATGTAAAGTAATATCTGGATCTGCACCCTTATCAGACTTTGATACATGCCATGTGGTATTTGACAAGAAAATACGCACTCGCGTTTCTCTAGACGTTCAAGCCAGTTCTGCCTCCATGTATCATCCATCCAAGGCTCCAAAGCCCCATTTTCAACATGGTCCGAAGCCTCCCTGCCGACCACTTTCTCGTGCTGCAATGCGTACCACATCATACCCTCTTCTATCTCTCCAGCACCCCCACCGTCCTGGAGAATCTGCAGCAGTTCCACATGAAATTTGTTGGTGATTGTGCGTGTCGTTTGAAGTAATGGGTCTAGCAATGAATGGAGGGAGTAGGCGGATTGACTGGACAAATGAACATCCGAAACGCGGCGTAAGGATGGTAGAAAAAGTTGTAGAGGTACAATAGACTAGACAAAAATGTCAGGACAGAGAACCAGCGGATGAGACTTGGTTCATCACCTCTGGAAGCCACAGAAACTGTAAGTAAGTGCGAGTTATGAATTGATC
>Ga0157363_1001817_pt1 | contig 18215 bp, 11 predicted proteins | sample AttsexASBM1_FD_111477 | JGI IMG/M metagenome (GOLD analysis project Ga0157363, IMG submission 111477) | Fungus gardens microbial communities from leaf cutter ant in Ribeirão Preto, State of São Paulo, Brazil - Atta sexdens ASBM1 | ecosystem: Host-associated > Fungi > Mycelium > Unclassified ... | reverse complement strand
TTTCTTATTTTCTTTCTTATTTTCTTTCTTATTTTATTTTATTTTCTATTTATTTTCATATTTTTCTATTTTTAGAACTTAGAGTTAGGGTTATTCATGTGACACAAGAAGAAAGGCATAGAAGATGCTAGAAGAATGATGTCATACAATGTACACAATGCATGTTGGTCTTGAGGTATACATATGGCTGTTTAGGGTAGGCTAGGAGTATATAGCATGGACCATGTGCCTTTAGTATAAAAGGTAGACAATCCTGTAAAGAGTTCTCTATTGAGTTCTCTTGTGTTAACCCTAATACAAGGTTCACTTTCTTAACCAACTCTAAGGTTTTGAATTTGTAACAACTATTGAGTTTGTGTAGTTCTCTGAGATATTTGAGATATTTGTGATCTATCCAGACTTCAAATTTCTCTGTGGCATTTAGTAGATATTGTCTCTACTTTGTAAGAGCCTTCTTTATAGTAAGTAATTCTTTCTTATATATCTTATAATTCCTTTTAGCTAATTGTATTGTCCTTGATAAGAATGTGATGGATTTTCATTTTTCTTGATCTTGGAATAATACTCCTCCTATTATATGTCCTGAAGCATCTGTTTCCATCCTGAATTTTCCTTCTCTCTTTAGAAGAGCAAGTACTAGTTGACTTGTGATTTTGTCTTTTAACTCTTTGAATGCCTTTTGGTATTTGTTCTCCCATTTCCACTCTTTCTTTCCTTTGAGTTTGTTAAGAGATTTTGCCATGTGACTGAAGTTCTTAATGAATCATTGATAGAAATTTGCAAACCTCAAGAAGCTTTCCACTTCCTTTATTTTGGTAGGAGTTTTTTTATTCTTTAACTGTCTTGATCTTGTCATTTTCTATTTAAACTTCTCCTCATCTAACTACTACTCCTAAGACAGATATTTCTTCTATATTGAAGTTGCATTTTGACTGATTGAAACAGAGATTATGTTTCTTTGCTATTTTTTAAAAACAAATTGTCCATTCTTTGAGTTCTTTAGTTTTGGCAGATATCACAAAGTTGTCTATATATTTTGCTAGTACTCCTTTATATAGTAACTTTCTGAAGATGCTGTTCATCATTCTCTGGAATATTTCTAGTGAATTGCATAATCCAAAGTACATCACTTTAGGTTTGAATAATCTTTTGTTTGTTAAAAAGACTGTTTTCCATTTGTCTCCTTCTTTGATTTATACATTGCTGTAATCTTAGATAAGATCCAATTTGTTAAAGTATTTCACATCCTTGAGCTTGTCAATTACTTTTCTAATTAAGAGTAGTGGCATTTTGTCCTTTATTGTGTATTGGTTTAGTTTTCTGTAGTCTTGTACCAACTGTAGTGATCTGTCCTTTTTTGGAATATAGAAACATGGTGCCACATATCTTGAACTTGATTCAACTATTAATCTTGCCTTGAGCTGTTCATCTAACTATTGGTTTAATACTTTGTTCTCCTTGATCATCATTGTATAGACCTTTGTATTTAGTTTTTTTGGCATGTCTTCTATTAAGTTGATTTCATGGTCCCATTCTTTTCTTTCTAGTAACTTTTTGAATTTCTTTTTGTTGAATAGATGAGTGAATGGTTGTATGTACTCTAGAAGATCTTCTGGATTGATTAAATCTGGTTCTTTTTCTATTTTCTGTTGTCTTTTCTCTTGATTGTCCACTGGCTATAATCTTCTGGTCCTTGATATAAACAATATATCTGTCAGACATGGTTCACACCAGGGGTGAAAGTCTGCAAGATGGACTCGGAGATGTGTGGACTTGTGGAACGATCTTGGCTTCAGCTTATGTACTGCACCATCTGTCTGCCACATGGTCACAACTTTAGATGATAGAGAGAAGTCCAAGATGGGAGTGAGTGCTGATTTGGTGTATCGCCATTGAACACTGAAGATTGAGTTTAATAATAGTTTATCTTTGTTGATTATCAGACTAGTGAATTACAGTGTAACTACTAGTCTTATATATGAGCTTCTACTATAGGAGATGCTTGGGGTTTCAGTGGTATAGCCTCTATCACCCTGAGCAGAGGTTTCAATGTTGAGATACTGACAGGAGTAACTCTATTATGGAAGACCCAGTCGAATAGGAGTATCTCTGCTGTGAAAGATGGAATACCCAGATGGTTGCAGCACTGCCGTAAGATGTGTTGTAAGAAAGATGGCCACCATGGAAAGCAGGCTTGTATAATTGGCAGATGGTATCACTGTGGGGATGCAATTTCTGGACAGGTGGACTTGCATATAACAATATCTCAATGTTGTATTCTATATTTCTTTGGGCATCTTGTAAACTATATTGTTTCTAAGTTCCAATTTACTTCTAGATTATGTTTGACCAACCAGTCATATTTTAAGAATATGTTCATGCTATTTAAATTCATGACTGCTATGTTAATGTGTTTTTTGTGTTCATTGATTTCTAATTCCAGTGGTGCAAATCTTATAACTTCTCCATTCTTAGTTCTATTTGTGTTGAATACCTCAAATAACTTATCTATTGGTTCTGTCTTGATCCTTTTGTCCTTCACTAATTGTTTGTTGATTTCAGTATGAGTGCAACTAGAATCTACTAGTGCTTTTAACTGTAATTCTTTTTTATTCAATGTCTTGATATTTGTTTATACATTTAGTTTTCTTTCTTTGTTATCTTGTTGGTTTGGAATAATATATTGATTTTGGGAATTATTATGTACAGAGGTTTGTTGTACCATGTCTAATCCAAATCTCCAACAAAACCCTTTTACTTGTCATTATCCTCTTTATCTGATCTTTTCTAAATACTTTTGTTCTTTATCTTCTGTTCTGATCTGCAATATTTTGCTAAATGTCCTGCTTTATCATACTTGTAGTATCATAACTCAAAGACCTTAGAGTAGTCAAAGAGAATGAACCTTATATTAGATAACATAAGAGAACTTAATAGAGAATTCTGTACAGGATTATCTACCTTACACCTAAGTCTATTAGTCTGTACTCTATTAGTTTAGCCTACCCTAAATGACTATACATTTGTCTTAAGGTCAACATGTATATAACATTTTATATGATATTATTTCTTCCAGAACCTTTTACTATCTTTCATCATGGTATGTGACAGTGTGACAGTGACAGTGACTGATGTGTGATACTGAGTCATATTCATGTGACAATTTGTGATAGTAACATGTGACATCATGTTAAACTCTAACCTAGTTTCCAAAATATAAAATAAATTAAAAGGAAAATGAAAATGAGAAAGAAAATAAAATAAAACAAAGTTCAACATTCACAACTCTGACATGTAGTATTTCCTCATTTATCTTTTTGGTCTTTGACATTCCTTTGCTATATATTCATATATATTGCAATTAAAACATCTTGGTTTTTTGTCTTTGTTAAAATTATCTTTGGACTTCCTAATATCTATTTGTGTCCCTCTTTCTCCATATATTATTCCTGTTCCCATCTTATAGTCATGTTATTGGTAAATATTCTAATATCATCTTAATAATGTCAGTTCTGGCATTCTTCTTTAATAAGAATATCATATGCATGTCATTGGTTTCAACCTTCATGGCCAGTGCTTTGAATTCAATTATAAAATTGACAATGTGTTTTTTGTCTTATCTGAATGTTTTAATCTTCTATTCAGCATCTGTTGCTTTGCTTTTGTTACTGAATGCTATCTTTATTTCTCTGATAAACTTGTTTCAGTCTTGGAAATCTTCTTCTGTACATATATTCCTGTGATGCTCCTTCTAAGTCAGGTCAATACTGCTGTTATCTTGTCATTGGTTGCTGTGATTCTGTTACTTTTAAGGAATAATTAGATTTTCCTCCACTAGTCTTCAAATTTCATCTTGTCCCCATCAAATTATCTTAGGTCTGGGACCATACTCTTAGATATAACTGCTTACTCTATTGTGTTGTATACTATTGGTACTGGTGTTGTCAAAATTTCTTTTATCTCTAGTATAACTGGTTCTATAGTTCTGTTTTCTTCTGAGGTATATTCTTTAGTGATCCTCAATGATCCAAGTACTTCTGATAGTATCTCAATACTATCTTGACTTTGTCTAGCCATCTTGCCTGTCTGTAGATTCTACTACAATAATTAGTGTTTGTTCTCTGTACTGTCCATAGTATTGTTACAATCACCTTCTCATGTCTTCAGCATGATTTCATTGTATCTTGTAAGGTCTAGAGTATGATACAATGATCAGCTGTGCTGTAGGTTGTATCAGTCAGCGCCTCATATAGTAGGCATTGTTTTCTTGCTGAATCCTTCTGTTTTTATTATGTATTGTATTATCGTGGACATATGGTTTCATTATGGTCTATAAGTATATATAGTGTAGATACATTCCTATATCCTTATACTTTACCAATTGACTATATCCTTTATTCTTACTCAAGTCTTTGTCTGAGTTGCAACCTGAGCCAAGCTTAAGGTTGTAACAAGTATCTTATATTATAATCTGTGTTGCTATTTCTTCTAATATTTTAACTATTCTGATGTTTCAGTAGCCTAATCACTATGCACTCTCCTTTTGTAAGGTGAGCCTGGTGATGCTTTACCAAATGTTACAATCTTAGCTCAGATTGCAACTTAGGCAAAGATTTGAGTAAGAGTAGAGAATGGATTGATTGGTAAAGCATGAGAATACAAGAGAGTATCTATAGCTATATATGTCTATTAACCATGAGGAATATATACATTAGAAATGAAAGAAAAATGAGGAAAATCCTCTACTATTATATGAGGCATTAACTGATTATACATAAAGATACCACAAAGCACAGTAAATAAATGAAATAGAAATAGACAAACCCTGACACATGTTGTCCATGAAGTATTCACCTGTAAAATATGAGATATTAATCATAACAACTTGTTTTTGATTTATTTATTTCTCTTTTATTTTTATTTTCCATTTTTTCTTTTACTTTATTTTAGTTTTCATTTTCACTTTTCTTTATTTTAAACTTAGATAAAGAGTATGATGTGATATCAAGTGTGATGGTCACACATGTCACAAAGCATGACACTGGTCACAGGATAGTCACACAGATCATAGTCACAGATCATACTATTATGTGATACAGAGAAGAATATAGAAGGTTCTGAAATAGATAATGTCATATAGTATGATAACAGCATGTTAGTCTTATAGAAAGTGCATGGAATTTAGGGTAGGTTAGTGGTAGTATGCACACAGACTATAGTTTGAAGTATATAAGATAGACTAACTTATCTTAGAACTCTATCAAGTTCTTTTGTGTTACTTAATATAAAGGTTGTTTTTTCAAGAACTTAAGTCATAATACACAAGAGAACTTGGTAAAGTTCCTAGTATAGGTGAGTATACTCTATATATTTCTAGTGCATAGTCTGTGTGTACTTTTCATCTAGCCTACCTATTACAAAATGAACTACTCACTTATCTGTGATATCTAAACCTTATGTATACTCTTAGAGGTTTAAAAGTGATTCAGAAGTTCAAAAGAATGAATGATAATTGATGATAATTGATGATTAATGTTGTTAAGTCTGAGGTTTCTCAAACACAGAAGTATATTTTGGCTAATCCATGTTCTATGGTCTATTCTTACATTCACACTTATCTGCTCATCCAATTTCCTACACTTTAGACCTCTTCAAACTACACACCAATACTTTTAACTATCTGGATATGTTATTTAACTCTCTTTTACACACTTTCTTGCTCTTTTGCAATACTCTGTGGTCTTCTGAAATCTTCTAATATTATCTACACATCTACTTATCTGCTTTCTCATGTTCTGAAAGTATTTGCTAAACACTCTGGCTCTCTTCCATTTCAGTTTCTCTATTCTAAACTATTTCTAATTACATAATTATCATTATTTCTTGCTTATGTAATCATAATCCTGATACATTAGAATAGACCTGTTAATATATAGAGTAGCCATCATCTTCAGAAATTCTCATTTTATTCTCTTAGAATTTTCTAGAGATGAGTATATAGTTTAGTAATTTCTTGGACTTAGGATTTTCTGGAGCCCTTCTGCCTAGTTGTCTTAACACAAGTTGTTTTCATCACATAATCAAAATTTGTACTTGGTAAGGCTGTTATCTATCATAATAGATATCAGACTAATTTTAGAAGGCAACTGATTATATCACTACATTGATATACTTGTATCTCTATGAATACTGATCTCTATATGATGTATAATATATCATTAGAGATAGTTTGATGAGTGCTTTCTAATACAAGTTTGATTGTGGGAATACATTCAGTTGTCCCTGAGATAATAGCCAATGAAACTTGTAGTTACTGATAGTCTAATATCTCAGTAATCTGTTGTCACTTTTGTACATCTCATATATATATGTGGATAGCTCTCATTTGGAGCTTTCCAGTATAACTTGATTTGTGAAAATTGATCCACTGGTTGTGGAGATACAAGTTGAATAAAGTTTATGATACCATTCTAAATGTTATAAGTTATATATATAAGAGTTATTATATTTTATAATGTATAACATTATCCTTCTTATATATTATATGATGTTGCAACTGTGACTATAACATGTATGACCAACTTGTCACAGTCACATCATTATTCTTTACTAAGTCTAAAATAAGAAAAAAAGAGAAAAGAAGAGAAAAGAATAAAAATATAAGAAAAGCTTAAATTTTTAGATAACAAGATGTAAACCATATTTGATATCAAAGTTGTTATGATTAAAAACTCAAAGTGTTAAGTCAATAAAGGTATTCTGGTCTGTTTGTTGTATTCTTGAGGATAGAGAGAGATTGATAATCAAGATGTCAAAGATTCTGGTAGTAGTAAAAATAGTGGTATATTGGATTCTTGTTTAAGAGTGGGCTTTTTGATTCTAGCCAACATTCACAAAACATCAAAGTATCTAGGAAATGTTGGACCAAAAGATTGGTTTTGGTTGTTGATAAATGGGTTAGGTTCCCTATTACTCAGAGAGTTCAGAGTTAGAGTTCTGTATTGGGAAGATTGTCTAGAATAGGAGAACAGATTGAAATTATAGTTTATCTGCCCATGACTACTTCTTCTTGAGAGCAAATTTTCTGGAATAACAGGAATCAGGTTGAAAAGAGATTATGCTAGAGTACAATAAGAATTATGCAACACTAGCCTTTAACTACATGCTAAAGATTTTAAAGAGGACAATATCAATATCAGAAATCAAGAGGAGAGATAGAAACAATAGTATAAAAGAAGAATATATGACCACTGGTGCTTGGTAGACATATGATCTTATATAGATATAGTAGATAGTAATTTTTATATAGGAGCTCTGTGCTGCAGTGTTTACTTGTGACCTTTATATTTTTATTAGGGAATTAGTCAGTCATTTAGATAGTCAGTAGACAGTATGAGGTGAAACTTGAAAAGAGCCTGCTAACACTTACAGAGATTGAGTCCAGTTTGGAGTATGAGTCAGAGGGAGAAGCCAACACTGGCTCTGTTCTATTCCTTTACATATCCCCTCTTACAATATCACCACTCTTATCATTAACTATACTAATTGACTCTTTTCCCATTTATTACAATATGAGTCAATATGGCTCTATCAATGTAGAACAAATTTTACTTCAAATGAGACAGCAGTAGGAGTAAATAGCAACATTGCAGACATTATTGGCTGGAAGAGAGAGAGAAGAAGCAGTAGTAGCTCTAGAACTCAATACTAGGTCCAATATAAAAGTGGCTAAGCCATTAACATTTAATAGAGACACTAGCAAAGTTTTGGAGTTTCTGATGGCATGTAGACTTTACATTAGAATGAGGATGAGAAATACATTGGTAGAAAAGTAGATTTAGTGAATATTGTTGTATATTCAAGTAGAATCAGCAGACATTTAAAAAGAGAACATTTTGTAAGACTTGGAGACTGCAGAGTTGGAGCAGGAGTCAAGAACAATAAAAGAATTTTTGTAGGAGTTTAGAAAAGTAGCAAGAAGAAGTGGATATGAAAGAAGGCTCCTAATTGAAGAATTTAAGAGAGAAATAGATATTGGAGGAAGAGTAGGAGGGAAGAAGAAAGGTTGAAGGGCAGAAAGAAGTCAGGAAGTCAGGTATCAAGGGTGAACATACCAGCAAATACTAAAGGGACACAAGAACAATAATTACATCAGCCTTAAGATTGGCCTAGGAGGTAGAAGTTTTAATAAGTACTGGTAGAGTCTGCTTTAATAGAGAAAGTTAAGAGAATAAACATAGTTGTGGTGAACTCACAACAACAGCAGGTAGGGTTTGTGCTTAGGTGATCCCTATATATTATGAATGTAGACTGAAGGAGAAATTGCTATAATTGTGGGAAATTTGAATACATTGTTAGATATTATAAAAATTGGAGGATGACTGGATAGAAGAGGTAGATTAGCTATTAGAATAATGATGGACATTTAAAAGAGGAGGAGAACTTAGTAGTCCTTGACTAGGTTCTAATTACAATAGGTTTGCAATGATTAGTAGAGTAATAGAGAATACATCTTACTGCAACCTAAATGGAGACATGTTAAGAGAAGTAATAGTAAAGATTGGGCTAGAGAGAATTGATACATAAGAAGAAGTGATATTGGACATAGTTCACATCTTATTATCTGAGATCTAGAAAGAGCATCTTGGATGTCCAGAACTAAGTAATTTGTGTTATTTAAGAATGTAGAAGTTAGAGTGGAACAATCTTCAGCTTATACTATACTTCTATAAGTTGCACTAGTTGCATATTTGGATTGGGAACTAGGAACTTAGGAGGTGAAAAACCACTGGAAGATAGCAAGGTATATCATTGCTAACACTGGAAGAGAGATGCTAGTTTTAGTTGATTTTCAGGATAAGCACTACAATGTAAGCTACTGGATTTATATACTAGTCAGTATTACATAGAATAGCTATCTAGAATGTAACTGCTAAGCAAGTTACCTTGATTTCTAGTGATCCTCAGATGTTAAAGAAAGGATATCCATGAAGTTTTCTTGTACTAGTGAGGATATCTGAGGTGATATAGCTGGTTTTGATCTATATTAGAAAAGATCTGGAGGTGTAGATAAGGACTGGTGGTTATCTGTGGGTAGGGACAGATGAGGTCAGAATATGGAATGTAACAAGTGATAGTAGAAGCATTGTTAGATAGTAGTATGATAGGACTGGTGATGAGTTCAGAGTTTGCAAGAAAGTAAAGATTTAAGTTGAAGAAAATAGAAAAAACCAATATATGTGAGAAATGTGGATAGTTTCTTTAATAAAGAGAATATATAATGGAAGTAAATATTATTAGGAACACAGAGAAAGAATGGAGATTGATGCAATTGGTGAACAGAAGTAGAACATGATTTTGGGAATACTGTAGCTAGCATGCTATAATCCTGAGATTAACTGGAGAATAGGAGAATTCAAGATGACAAAATATCTAGAGAAATATGGAAAGTAGTAGAGACTGAAGCAGAGAAAACAAGAGTGGCAAAAACAGAAAGAAAAAGAACAAAAAGAAGAAAAGAAAAGAAGACAAGAGGAAAAAAAAAAACAGGAGAAAGAAGAGAAGAAAAAAAACCAAAAATAAAAAGAATAATGGAGATGAAGAAGATGGTAGAAGAATAGGAGATTTGGTATGAGGAAGAGAAAGTAACAAAGTCTGAAGAAGAGAAGAAGAAATTGCTTCTTCAAAAATTCTATAAGTAGATCCATATTTTTGGAAAGAAAGCAAGTGAGAGGATGCTAACAAAGAAGATATGGGATCATGCAATAGAGGTGAAAGAAATATTTGTGCCAAGCAAGAGGAAGATGTATTTGCTGTTAAGAGAGAGAGGAGATGTATGAGTTCATTAACAAACAATTGAGAAAAGAGTATATCAGACTTTTGAAGTCACCTTAAACAGCATCAGTGTATTTTGTAGGAAAGAAGAATTGTATTAGGATAACTGGACAGAAGAGCAGAGCACTTCAGAAAATCCTGAGTCTATTGTTTAAGAAATACTAAACTATACACTTATTTCTAAAAAATCTTAAGAAAACAGAATGGAAATTCCTGAAGGTGATGACTATTCTATATAATAATAGGTCCATTCTAATGTGTTAGAATTCTGTTTACATAAGTAAGAAATGATAATACTTAAGTAATCAGAAATAGTTTAGAATGAAGAGACTAAATTGGAAGAGAGTCAGAGTGCTTAGCAAACATTTCCAGAGTGTAGAAAAGTGGATGAGTGGTGTTACAACCTTAGACTTGGCTCAGGTTGCAACTTAGGCAAAGACTTGAGTAAGAGTGGAGAATAGAGTCAATTGGTAAAGTGTAAGAATACAAGATAATATCTACAGCTATATATATCTATTGACTATGAGGATTGTGTGTTATATACATATGGTAAATGAGTCATAGAACATGAGGAGAACATAAAGAAACAATGCCTACTATATAAGATGCTGACTGAGACAAATACAGTGCAGCCAATCATTGTGTCATAAAGAAATCACTCTAAAACATATAGTCTGTAATGCATCCTCATTGTGAACATGAGGATTGATCATAATAAGTGGATGATACTAGCAGACTTTGGAAGACTACAGAGCATTGTAGAAGAGTAAGAGAGTACTGGAAAGGAGAGTTAAATGTCATATCTGAATGGTTAAGAGTATTGGTATACAGCTTGAAAGAGTCTTAAGTATGAGAAAGTGGATAAATGGATGAGTGCAGATGTGAGAAAGGATTACAGAACATGGATTAGCCAAAAAATGTGGAAGAGAAAAGTTTTAGAAGAGCCAGTCCTCTTACAGATAGTAAGAAAAGAATAGTACAGAACTACAGATATTTAAACAAATGAACTGTAAAAAAACAATTAATCTTTGTCTTTAATCTTGAATATTGTAAAAAATATTAGTACTAAGAAAGTATTTACTAAATTAGAATTGTGATGGGAGTATAATAATATATGAATAAAGAAAGAAGACAAGTAAAAGGTAGTATTCATGACTTTAGGAGAATTTTTTAAACCTACAGTAATGTTCTTTGGACTTACTAACTTCTTAGCAACATTTTAAATAATAATAAACAAGATCTTAATCAATACTGGAGAAGTGGTTAGTATTAGAGGTGATTCACACTTGCCAAAAATATCTATGAATATAGCATAGAAGACAGAAGACAGAAACTGGACTTAGTGACTGCAGAGTAGGGGTTGGAAGCAATGCTATGTGAATAACCAGTTTTGGTTTTAATAGATGACATTGTGCCTAGCCTATGCATCATGTGACTGTATTTCTGAAGATTGGGAGTTTTTGGAAGAGAGTTGAGATAAGTATAGCACAAATTCCAAGTTAATTATCAGACTAAGAAATAGTATATAGTAGCTAATATCCTTAAATATAGAAGTAATAATCTAATAATGCTTTACCACTGTACTTACTCTGAGTTGTTGGGAACTGTGGAGGTTGTTATTTGGAGCTCCATGGAATTGATAAGGAATGCAGAGTTTGGTCCTTAGGTTGATGGATGATTGTAATGAAGTATGACATAGTGAGAACAGAGAAAGAGGAAGAGCATGATAAAGTAGTAGAGGAAGTAGTAAGGAGATTAGTAGAGAACAATTTATATATAAAACTAGGAAAATACAAGTAGAAGATTAAAGAAGTGTTGGGTTGGCTAACTCTTAAAGAGATCAAAGACATATAATTTTTGGAACTTGCTAATTATTATAGGTAGTGTATCAAAGATTTTGCATTTATAGTTAGATTATTGCACAACTTGATGAAGAAGGATCAGAAGTGGGATTAGATGGAGAAGCAAGAAAAGAAATTTAAGGAGTTAAAGAAGAGTTTTACAAAAGAACTAGTGTTGGTAGCATTAGATTTAGATAAAAAAATAAGAATAGAAGTAGATATGTTATCTATGATAAGGAGATATTAGCAGTAATTAGGGGTTTAGAAAATTAGAAATATTTGTTAAAGGGCACAAAATTCAAGTTCAAGGTCTAGACAGACCATAAGAATTTAGAATACTTCATGAAGGCACAGAAATTAAATTATAGGCAGGCTTAATTGGTATTATATTTGTCAAGATTTGATTTGATTTTAGAAAATGACAATGAAAATCAAAAACTAATAGAAGAAGAATGAATTCAAGGACTAATAGAAGTAGTAGTAGAAAGACTTGAGATAGATATTATAGAAAAAATTATAATTGGTAGAGAAAAGAACAAAGAAGTGGTTAGAGTAGTAGAAAAGATGAAAAATGTGGGAGTAAAAGTACTGAGACAGAATAAGTGGCAAATAGAGGGAGACTTGGTATTAAAGAAAGGAAAAGTTTATATACTAAAGGATGAGAAGTTAAGAGTAGAAATTATCTGGTTGCATCATGATATATTGGTAGCTAGACATAGAAGAAGATAGAAGATGATAGAGTTAGTGTAATAAGAAATTGTTGCTGACTAGAAATAACAAAGGTCATAGTGTTACAACTCAAAGACCTTAGAGTAGGTCAATGAATAGAACCTTGTATTGGATTAATACAAGAGAACTTGATAGAGAACTCCATACAGAAATATCTACCTTATATACTAAACTACGATGGTCCATGCTACTACTTCTCTAGCCTACCCTAAAGACCATGTGTTTGCCTTAAGGCCAACATGTGTACTATATGTTATTATGATGTTATTTATCCAGAATCTTTTACATTCTTCTCTGTGACCTTGTGACTTGTGACTGTATCATCTGCTGTAACTGATGTGTGACAGTGTGATCTTTGTCACTCTAATCCTAACCCTAAGTTTGAAATAGAAATATAAATCAAAAGAAAATGAAAAAGAAATATTAAATGAAAAAACTAGTGTTCAGGCTTCACATACCTGACACATAGGAAAATGTATGGATAAATGTGATATGTGTCAATGAATAAAGAATAGAACAGAGGTATCAGCAAGAAAATTGATGGCAAATGAGGTTCTGAAGAGACTATGGACATATCTAATAGTAAACTTTATTACAAAGTTATTGTTAATAGTAGGAAAGAATGAAATTTTAGTAATATGTGATAGGTTGTCAAAGATGGTACATTTTGTAGCAACTATGGAGGAAACATTAGCAGAGAGACTAGTAAGATTGTTTAGAGATAATGTATGAAAGTTGTATAGATTTCTGGAAAGTGTGATATTGGACAGAGGACTACAGTTTGTAGTGAAGCTAATAAAGGAGTTGAAAAAAATGTTGGGAATTGAAACAAAGTTGTTAACAGTTTTCTACTCACAAATAGATAAACAAATAAAATACATGAATCAGAATAATATCTCCAATTCTTTGTAGATTATATACAAAAGAACTAGCCTAAGTGGTTAGTAATAACAAAGTTTGCAGTAAACAATAAAGTTCATTCAACAAACAAAGTTTCACTGTTTATGGTAAATTATAATAGAAAAATGAGAATAGAAGCAGATATTAGGAGAAAATAAATAATAGATAAAGTAACAGAGTTTGTAGAGAGAATGAAGAAAGTATAAGAAGAAATAGAGGTGGTATTGAAGAAAGCTCAGAAGGAAATAAAAAGACAAGTAGATAAAAGAAGAAAAGAAGCTAAGGAATGGATAAGGTGGTGTTGAGTATAAAAGACTTGGTATTTAAGGAAATACTGGTATAGAAATTAGTGGATAAATATGTTAGTTCATACATAATTGACAAGGTAGTATCTATTAATGTAGTCAAATTACAATTGCCAACTTTGATGAGAATTTACCCAGTAGTAAATATTAGTTGAGTAGTAAAATATGGAAAACAAGTAGAGTGACAGAAGGTAGAAGAAGTAAAACCAATAGAGATAGATAAAGTTGAAGAATAGGAAGTAAAAAAGATATTAAACAAAAGAAAAATAAGGGGAGTTGTAAAGTATTTGGTATAATGAAAGAGGTTCACAGTGGAACACAATATATATATAGGAGAGAGAAAAAGACTTGGAGAATACAAAGGAAGTGGTGGCAGGGTTCAAAGGGAGGCTGAATACAGAAGTAAAAAGACAAGAGAAGTTATAAATAATAGAAAAAATTTTAGAAGGAGAAAGTTATTGGAGAAGTATATAGTAAAAATGTTGTATAGATAGGATGATGAAAGGTTTGAAGAAAAATATTTAAAAAAGTTAGAGAGGAACTGGTGAAAATAGAAATCAGTCTCTTTAGAGGAGAAATCTTGAAAGAGGAGGTAATTTCAGAGTTGAGGACAATAAACTTGGTTTTACTTTTATTTATTATTTATTTTATTATTTTGGACTTAGGATTAGGGTTAGTGTGATGTCACACATGTCACAGTTATGGTCACATGATCACAACATATAAAAGAATTTAGAAGCAATAATGTTATATAATATATTTTATACATGCTAACTTTATAGATAATGTATGGCTTTAGGATAGGTTAGATATGGAGTTGCATAAACTACTAGTTTAAAATATATAAGATAAATACTTTATACTTGGAAATTTATTGAGTTTTCTTGTATAAACATTATTTTTTTGTTCTCACTCTTGAGCTTAAGTCTTAGTATTATCTATTTTAAGTGATATACTCTAAAGGTATCTCTCAAGTTAAATCTTACAGCTGATGATACTGATACTTACCTTGCTAGCCTTTCTTAGACTACTAGAACTCTCCAAAACTTGCTTAAAAGTAAAAGTAGATACTAACAATGCTTATTTGAGAAATAGTAATTAAACAACTTATAAGTGAGAGAATTCAGATAAGAATTCTCTCTTTTTTCTCCCCTCCACTTATGGCTTATGTATTAGTCTAGAAATATAAGAAATGAAATCATGAATGTAATATAAACAGCTAAAAAGATTTTCTGAGGTCTTGTAAACATATAGCCTTCTCTTTATTCTTTATCTAACACTAGCCCAATGGTCTTTTCCTATTCATGAGTACTAGTTCACTTTCTCTTTAGTTGTTTTCATCAGCTATCTCTACTTGCAAGCTTATTTCTGACTCCTTTGGCTTCCAATAAGTCATATTTCTGTCTTATCTTACCATCCAAATATTTGTGGTAATACCAGTTATACTTGTGAGTGCCCATTCTTCATAGCTAGTCATTTGCAAGCACTGTAGTATCTTGTATCCCTAAGAACTCGTCTTGTGAGATCTAGTTTGATTAATAGCTACTATACCATCTCTTAAGTAGATTTCCACTTAAGAAAGCTTAAAGTATCATCTAGAAGTATTAAGTCTTCTTCTTAAGTTTTCTCACTAAAGTATTTAAGTAGGTCTTAAGTGCTTGAAAACTTAATAAGAGTATGTTTTCTAGCATAATAATGATAAGGAGATGTTAGTAGTTATTTGAGTTTTGAAAGAGTTTTTGAACAATTACAGATAAGTGTCATAATATGCTTGAACTCTGATATTTTATTTTTCTTTTATTTTTCTTTTATTTCTTGGATGATAAAGAAGTATGTGACTATTATCACATAATGCATCACATGATGTAATGTTATAGATCTAGAACATAGTAAAAGTTCTAGAAACTAGAACAATGATGTCAAGAATATAGTTATAGCATGTTTGTTACAAACTTAAAACTTTAAAGTTAGTTAAGAGAAAGAACCTTGAAATGGGTATTCACAAGAGAACTCAATGAAGTTTTTAGTACAGAATTGTTTACCTTATATATGTTAAGTTACTGGTTCATGCTATAGTATCATTAACCTACTCTAAATGTTGTAGTAACTACTAGTCAAGATAACTAATAGACTACTTAAGTAAACTTAAGAATGAAATATCTCATGGAAATAACCCTACTTTAAAGTACATATGTTATCTATAAGTCCATTATACTATTACCACAAGATGAACATGCTATAATCATACTTTTAACATCATTGTTCTAGTTTCTTCCACTCAATTCCAGATCTATGACATTACTTCATGTGACATATCATGTGACTATGGTCACATACCTCTTTATTGTCCAAAAATAAAAGAAACAGAAAAGAAAAAAAAAAGAAAAATCAAATCTAAGAAAATAGATAAAAGAAAAGAAAAGAAAAGAAAATGTCAGAGTCCAAGCATACTATGACACTAAAGGTCAACATGTATCAAACATGTTGTAGTGATGTTATTTCTTCTAGAATCTTTTACTGTTTTTCATTATAATACATGATTATATTATAGTAACTAATATATAATACTGAGTCATGACATGTGAAAATTTGTAATAGTGACTTGTGATGTCATGCTAACCCTAACCCTAAGTCCCAAAATAGAAAATAAAATTAAAATAAAATTAAAATGAAAAAGAAATTTTTTTTAAGTTCATTATTTACAATTTTGACGATATTTGTCTTGTGGTAATAGTATGGTAAACTCATCAACAACATATATAGTTTAGAGTAGAACTTGTTATAATAGTATATATAGTATAAGAATACATTAGGAGCTTCTTGTTGAGCTCTCTTGTGATTTTTACAAGATTTTTACTCTATAAGACTACTTAGTATGTTATTGATCATTTTGATTAGTGGCTGTCACAACAACAAGTGTGGTTGTTGTTATATCTTACTCAGTTTAATTTCAAGTTGTATTACTATCCTAGCAAATCTATAGGTAAGTCTGACTATTATAACTTAAGACTTAGTGATAAATCAAAAAAAGAACCTTGTATAGGGTTTATATAAGAGAACTCAATAGAGTTCCAAGTACAAATTATTTATCTTATATATGCTAGACTAGTAGTCTATGTGACTCTATATCTAACCTATCTTAAAAGCTACACATTATCTATAAGGTTAACATGTATAAAATATATTATATAACATCATTGCTTTTGGAACCTTCTATATCCTTTTGTGTGACATGTGGGTGTGACATGTGACAGGTATGTGACATGTTAATTTTTAACTCTAAGTCCAAGATAAGAAAAATAAATGAAAAAGAAAAAAGAAAATAAGAATAAATAAAGTCTACTGTCTTTAACTCTGACACTAATGCTTTGTATTGAAGGCCTGAATATAGCACTAGCTCCCATAACAATGAAGACATGGTCCTAATTGAACCAGAGTTTCTTGCTATTTAAGATCTGGAAAATATGATGATAGAAGGTAAGAAGAAGATCTTGTTAATAGACATTTACCACAAGAATTAGTTAGGCAATCAAGAGGAGCTAGCTCTAACATTTGTCTGTAAGATTCATATGTACTGCAAAGTAGTCTGAAAGTGATGGTTTACTCTTATTCTAAAGTAAGATTTATGTTTCTAATATCTTAGATCTCTATTGCTGTGTTATCTCTCTTTACTATGATTGAAGTGTAGCAGAACATATAGGAGATTGGAAGATCTTGGAGCTAGTGTTGTAGAATTACTAGTAATCACAGATATCAAGATATATTAGTTAGTATGTTAGCACTTATGACCTTTATATGTGAACCAAGTCTATTCAATACCTGTTCATTGGAGAACTGTATTCCCTCTCTACTCTAAATGTAAGATAGGAGACAATCAGCATAAACTTTATTATAGAGCTCTCTAAGTCTGCAGGATTCAATGTGATAATGACTCTAGTAAACTTGGTATCCAAAACATTTTATTTTGTTTCAATTCATACTATAGTAAGCATAGAAGGAGAAGCTAGAATTTTCTTACATCATGTGTAAAAGCTTCATAGCCTCTCTACATGAGTTGTCTTTAACCATAGATCTCAATTCATAATGTTCTTTATAAAGAAACTATATTACTTACTTGGGATCAATGTTATATTCTCTACTACTTGGCATCCATAGACTAATAGACAAACTAGATAGGTTAATCAAGAGCTTAACCAGTACCTCTAGCTCTTATAAACAAGTAACAGGACAACTGACATGACCTTCTCCTATTGACTAAATCTTAACATAACAACCATGCTTATTCACTTATATAGTAGCTTTCTTCCTTCTCAATACTGGACACCTTCACAGATGGATTTTAAGCCCTATCAGAAGAATTCCAAGCTATAAGAAGTAACACAGTTCATGGAATGGATAAAGTCCATACTAGAGGAAGTTAAGGCTGCTATCTATAAATTTCAAGAGAATATGATCAGGTACTATAACAAATACTAGACATCTATCTTGTTGTAGACACAAGCCCTTAGAGTTGGACAAGTGAATAAACCTTATACCGGGTTGATACAAGAGAACTCGATAAGGAGCTCCTACTCTATCTACCACTATATATATGTTTCTGTCCTGG
>Ga0157363_1001816_pt1 | contig 18219 bp, 20 predicted proteins | sample AttsexASBM1_FD_111477 | JGI IMG/M metagenome (GOLD analysis project Ga0157363, IMG submission 111477) | Fungus gardens microbial communities from leaf cutter ant in Ribeirão Preto, State of São Paulo, Brazil - Atta sexdens ASBM1 | ecosystem: Host-associated > Fungi > Mycelium > Unclassified ... | reverse complement strand
TTTAACGATGGAGGAAGTCTACTTTCAACTCTTGGTGAAGATAAATTCAAATATTTACGATTTCTGGAGCTAGATCTCGGTGGCTTTGTAATGTTCTCGTGATTTATCCCGTCCTTAACAGTATTTGCTATATCGTTTCTATCTTTTTCCTTATTTGCTCGATCATTACTAATCTCATTTGCCATACCATCCGTTTCGAATTGAGTTTCCATATCGGATATGTCTTTATTCTGCTCGCCTCTTGCAATGCTATTTAATTCAAGTTGAGTTTCCAAATCAGATATATTTTTCGCAATATAGTCATCATCGAACTTTTGTGTCTCTAAATCATGAATACTGCGCCCGAGTTTAGTTAAATTTTTCTCTTGACTGTTACCCTCGATTTCAGAATTCTGAGCATCGCTGCTATCTTCATCAATGTTGTCAGTATCAGCTTGCGTTTCCATAGTATGAATATCCGTCATAAACTTCTTCGCCGTTACATTTCGAATACTGATATTATCTTTTTGAGTTTCCATTTCATTAATATTGTCTAGACAATTCTGAGTTTCTATATCATGAATATCTGTTACAGATCTGCCAGCTGTTTTGTCGCAAACATTTAATGTTGGCAGTTGCTCGCTACTTTTAGCATTCGTTTTAATCTTGGATTCATCAATAAGATCACCTTGTGTCTCCATGTCATAAATGGAATTTGATGTCGTTTTATATTCTTCATCAAACTTTTGTGTCTCTGCTTCATATATACTAACTTGATTCTCACTAACATCAGATGTGTGCAATGCAATGGCACTTAGCAAGTCATTGCTCTCATTTTTGGAAGTATTCTTTTTATTAATACTTGGAGATGGACTTTGTTGCGGAACTCGCGGTCGTCGAAAGACGCTGCGAGTCTCATCATTTTTTTGAGTTTCAAAAATAATGGATCCATCGTTGTCTACACTGGATGAATTATTCTGCAAATGAATATATTCCTAATTTTAGTTCAATTAACACCAATATTATACAACCAATAGGAGATAAATATTACATGCTAATCGCGAGTAAAGCACTTACGAGTGATGAATCTGGCGTATTAGGAATTATTATATTCGCAGTTTTCTGTCGCGATGGTGCAGGTGTTTCTGGTATTACTTCGTCGTTAGCTGGACAGTATATACGATAAGTTGCACGCACTCCTCCGAATTCAATAACACTTCCATCCTTAAGTTCGTACGAACGATTGGGTCGTAGTATTAACTGTAAAAATAAGAAAAAATTCTTAATTCATTTCTTAAAAATTATCACAATGTTTTTAACACGTCATTTTAAATAAAGCATTAAGATATTTATATAATTGTGTATATGTATATTTCACATATGTAGTTTACTAAGAATAATTCTTTCTCTATCAATTAGTTATATGTCTGCATGTGTGAGATTATATGACATAGCTTACATATCAAAATAATGAAATGACTCGAAGTTTTATCGATATAGTTATTAACAATTAAAATATGTAGTGATTACATTATTAAGCTTTGTTTTGTTGAGAGATTTCAGATCACAGATCCAGGTTGATCCTCGACTGCTAGCTTCAATTTCTGCATGTAGTTTTGACACAGTCTGAAAAAAATATTACAAATTTTTTTTAATATTTGGTATCAAAAATGCTTGTTCATTAGTATTTTACTACTATAAAACTTTACTATAAAAAACAAAATAAAAAAAAGATGATACAATCTATCATCATAATCAATTCATCAAAACCAATAAAGCTTTAAATAATATCAAAGGAAAAAACTAAACATTTTATTCAAATTATATTTAAGTTTTATTTGTAATATAATTTTATACATCAATTTATAACAATAAGTTTTTATAAAACTAAAAGAATATTTTTTTTCAAGCCCAACTTATAAAAATTATCCTCAACTAATTTCTTATAAAAATAATAAAAAATATGGTGAAACTTACCTCATTTCGAATAACAATGTTGCAGATATCAAGTCTACCAATTTTTGTAATTCCTGTTTTAATCTGATAGTCAGTGGAATTAATGCTTAACGTTCCAACCTATATTTTTTAATAAAATATATAACGTTTTGTTAATCGTTATGTATTAAGTATTATTTATGAAATGAAATATTAGAAAATAAAATAACTCAATATCAAACATTAAGATAAAAAAGATTTAAGATTTAACAAATATAATATAAATTCGTTATAATAAAATATACTCTCTCTCTCTCTCTCTCTCTCTCTCTCTCTCTCTCTCTCCGCCGTTCCTCCCATCTTTCTCTGTCTCTCTTCAACTTTACATTTTACTATTAAAAAACACATTTAACTACTTAACCTGTACCGATTCTTCATCCGTTAATGCATGTGAATCAGTAAATAAATTATCTTCGTCCTCATAAACTTGCGTAGCTGAGAAATCCATTGTTATTAACAATAAAAATTAGTTTTTCAATTAATGTTTAATCACACTTGCAAGACTTTTCTCCGTAAAAACTTTCATCAATTCACCTTCACCATTTAAATAATTACAATGTATAAGCAACTAAGTATTCCATAAATATTCACTTTATAATAATAACACTTAACAAAAAAATAATATTAATACAAAATGTTACATAAATTTCACATATTTCTTAAATAATCGACGCAATCGACTAACTGCGACTTTACTGTCCAGACAATTACGGCTTTTGCCGCCAAAGCGTCAACAAAAATAAGACAAGAGAGGAACTTATGCCCATGCTTATACTTAATTCAAATTGGATGTAACAAGCGTCAGACAGCGGAACAACCAATCAGTGATATTTACAGTGTCGTAAAAAAAAAAATATCGCCTTGCTGATTGGTGTGTTCAGTCTGAACTAGAGGCCTATTCTTTTTGACTGATTTTTGCATCAGTTCATCTTTTTTCTTTTCTCTTTAGGAAGAAAGACCTTCCGTCAAGTAGTGGAAGCAGCAACCAATCAGTGAGGCGATACAGACATTGGCATAAAAAATATTTTTTAGTGCAAAAAATGTAAACAACACGAAACAGACCGGAAATGTCATGTTATGACATGTGTCATGTGTGTCAACAGTAACCAACTTACATCTGACAAAATCAGTGTTACCAACGTTAATTTGACTGTATATTTTTAAATATAAATATTTGTAATGATATTTTTTAATATTGTAATATTAATTTTTTTTACAAAAGAATAATTACAATTTAAATTAAATAAATTAAAAATAAATTATTAGAGAAAGTTAATTGGATCAAGCATTAAATTAACATGCTTGAAATACAGTATGTATAGTTATTTTATGAAAATAGTATTCTATTAAATAAAATGAGATAAAGTATTGGCTTTTGTTATATCTACAAAATTATAAACAAAGATTTTTCATAATCTCTTTCCTTTTTCTATTTCTCTCTTCTGTCTCTCTCTCTCTCTCTCTCTCTCTCTCTCTCTCTCTCTTTCTCTCTCTCTCTCCCTCTCTCGTATTTTTTTTGCACATGTTGTGTTATTCATTCATGCACTCACACAGTTATGTACACATTTAATTTATTAATAAACTGTGTTCGAACTGTAAATTATTTATGTCAATGCGATATTATTCATTTTCGTAACGACTTAAAATAGTTCGCAGTTAAAATACGCTTTGAAAAATCATTTAAAATGATTTAAAATATTTTCCCGCAGAAGCTTTTGAGGTTAAGATGTGAAGAATGTTATTAAAAAAACCGAGTACTCGTTTGTGGCTGCTTTCAGGATAATTTTGGATCACCTGAACTATCGTTAATTGATCTAAAGAGTTGATTTCAAACTGCACCACGAATCAATTATAAACCATTAATGCTTTATGATTACTGAAATGATGAATATTGAAAGTGAATACTGAAAGAATGCTGATTGAATGACAAATGTCCTATATTATAAAAGAATAAGTTGCTAATATTATCATTTATAAATATTTTCGCGAAATCTTAATATCTGCTATAACTTTGGCTAAGTATGAAGCATAGTTCTCAGGCAGAATTAATAGCATGAAGCTGCACACATGTTTGCTATACATCTCCTTGTTACTTTTGCTCTATATTTCTCATGGATCAAGCAATAATTTTAACTTAAACAGCTTTGAAAAACATGACAATTGTAATGCAAAATTTTCACTACATGAAACATTCGTCTCTCCAAACTCCTGTCATGATGCTCATGATGAAGAAGTTCAAGTTACCTTTTCTTCTAGTATAGTCGAAAATGAGTATATAATCAAATTTAATGGTTATTATAAAGCACATGCACGAGAGAATTATATAAGAGCCGTGTTAAATTCGTCTAATATTAAGAACTGGAAAATCATACCGCATAACAATGCAATATCCATGTATCCTAGTGATTTTGATATTGTACGTTTACAAGAAACGGATAAATACGAAGGACTCAGAGCTTTAAATAATCATCCACTTGTAAAGACTGTGTCATCGCAGAGACTTATACATAGAACTTTAAAATTTATCAATATAACATCAAATGATTCTGATGTTATAGAATATGGAAACTTCGAAAGAAGAATCAATGTAAGTTTTGAAATGTATAAAAATAAAATAACTATGTGCGTTTAAATTTTTTACATTAAATCATGTATCTAATATTGTTAAGGTAAAACTTAATTTCAGAATGTTCAGTCTGGACAATCGACAAATCGACATACATCTCGAAAGTTATTAAGAGCTATACCGAAACAAATTACTTATCTGCTCGAAGCTGATGTACTATGGAAAATGGGCATTACTGGAAAAGATATAAAAGTAGCGATATTTGACACCGGGCTTGCTGCTAGTCATCCACATTTCAAAAATATCAAAGAAAGAATAAATTGGACGAATGAGAACACTAGGGAGGATGGCCTAGGCCACGGGACATTCGTGGCTGGTGTTATTGCGTCATCCTCCAGAGACTGTTTTGGTTTTGCTCCAGACGCAGATCTTTATATTTTCCGTGTTTTCACTAACGATCAGGTACCTCTATCCTTCATGTTTCTTTCCTATTTGTAATTTTAGATTTAAATTTGAGACTTAAAAAAATTTGTATCTGAAACATAATAGGTATCTTATACCTCGTGGTTCTTGGATGCATTCAATCATGCTATACTTCGCAAAATAACAGTGTTAAATCTGAGCATTGGTAGTCCAGATTTTATGGATCAACCATTTGTCGATAAAGTATGGGAGGTTACAGCTAATGGTATTATTATGGTATCGGCAATTGGCAATGACGGGCCTTTATATGGGTAAATAAAATAATAAATCTTAGAATTTGCTTAAAACTTCATATACATATTATCAAAATCTGAAATCGCTCCTCTATCTTCAAAGTAATCAGTTTTTCAAGATTTAAATTTCAGTTATTTTTTATTTAAATTCGAGTTATATTTCTTCGATTTCTTATATATTTAGAAAAACTGAGTATGATTAATTTGTATATCACGGCATTTCATTTGCATAGCACTTTAAGTAATCCTGCCGATCAAATGGATGTGATTGGTGTAGGAGGCATCAATTGGGATGATCAAATAGCAAGGTTTTCTTCCCGTGGTATGACTACTTGGGAATTGCCTTATGGATATGGTAGAATCAAACCTGACTTAGTCACATATGGATCAGGAGTAAGAGTATCTGCTTTACAGAACGGATGTAGAAGTCTTTCTGGTACCTCTGTTGCTAGTCCCGTTGTTGCTGGTGCGGTTGCGTTATTAGCTAGTGCATTTATAGAAATAAATGGATCTAAAATTAATAAAGAGAAGGTAATTATGATTTTTTATACTTATGCATCAATACAAATATCGTTGAAATATTGTACAGTGAATATTGAAAAACTAATCTATTGCATTTGTGTTTAATAAATAATAATAAATAAATATTTTTAAGGTAACACCGGCAAGTATGAAACAAGCATTAATAAATTCAGCCCGTCGCTTACCTGGAATTAGTATGTTTGAACAAGGTGCAGGAAAATTAGATCTCTTGCGGGCATTTCATTTTCTACAGTCATATATTCCTATCGTTACACTTCATCCAAGGTAAGTTTTTCTTTATAAATAACGAGAAAACTTCTACACGATAGCTAGTGTAGTTTTTTGTTTTTTACTTACTATTGATATTTGTTTAATTAATTAATTCTGTTGACTCACTAATTATAAATATTATTTATATACATATAATGCTATAATAATCATATATTATATCATATATAATAATAAACATATATTAAATGATAAAATAAAAGATAAAATAAATAGGAATATCGATAAAATTTTGATTACAATAATCGATTTTTTGCTTTTGTTAATTAGCTACATAGATTTGACAGAATGTCAGTATATGTGGCCATACTGTACTCAAGCTGTATATCATACTGGTATGCCAACAATAGTCAATGTAACTATAATAAATGGTTTGGGTGTGGCTGGAAATATAGTAAATCTTACCTGGCATCCATATATTGGTAATGGTGAACATATTGATGTGGCGATAACATATAGCGATGTCTTGTGGCCATGGTCTGGCTGGTTAGCAGTCGCTATAACAGTCCCATCAACGTCTCACGACTGGCAGGGCATTGCGCAAGGTTTAAACATTAATTTCATTTTTATGATAAATTGATTTGTATTTATTAATAGCAGATTACATTTCTATATAGGTCATATCTCACTCACGGTTGAGAGCGATGGCGCAGGTAAACCACGGCAATCAACTGTGACGCTCCCATTGCAGGCAAAAATTATACCTACACCTCCTAGACAGTGAGTAAAATTAATACTTTTGAACGTGATGTACCGAAAAATATATTCGCAAGGATATTTAATAAATTATCTATATCTCTTATTATCTCTTCAGTAAACGTATCTTGTGGGATCAGTACCATAATTTGCGATATCCACCCGGATATTTCCCTAGAGATGATTTGCGCGTAAAAAACAACCCTCTCGACTGGAATGGAGATCATATACATACTAATTTTAAAGACATGTATCAACATTTACGTAATACTGGATATTATCTTGAAGTGCTTGGTCATCCATTCACTTGTTTTGACGCGAGAAATTATGGGACTCTGCTTATTGTAGATACAGAGGAGGAATTTTTTCCTGAAGAAGTATACATTTATGTTTTATAAGATTATGTATTTTCTATATGCTCATTTATGTATGCTGACATGAAATGGTTTCAATTGCAGGTGACAAAATTAAAGCGAGATGTGGAAGAAAACGGTTTATCAGTAATTGTATTTGCAGACTGGTACAATGTAGCAGTCATGCAAGAAATTAAATTTTACGATCAGAATACCCATCGATGGTGGATACCTGAAACCGGAGGTGCCAATATTCCAGCGATAAACGATCTGCTTTATCCTAATTGGGGTGTGGCATTTAGCGACGAAGTACGAAACGGTCAGTTCACCCTTGGCCAGCATGCGCCAGTCATATTTGCGTCTGGCACTACGTTAACTAGGTAAAATATTTTATACGTAGGGAAACTAGTTTAGATTATATACAGCACATTTTTTTTTTATTTATTCAGATTTCCAAAGGATGGAATCGTTCTATATGCAGACTTATATGATCAGGGTCAAGAGCTTCTGGAAAAAAAATCAGGAATACCTACACTTGTACCGATACTCGGACTTTTACAAGTGACGAATGAGAATGATGTTGAAGCGGCATTTAATGTTAAATTTCATAATGAAATACAAGCAGATCAGAATGGTGAAAAAAATGTCAAAGATCAGATGAGTACGTCCGGTAGACTCGTTGTTTATGGAGATTCAAATTGTATTGATGACAACCATTTACAAAAATGTATGTATTACAAAAAAAATATTAATGACAAAATATTATAAATACTGATAAATATTTTACGTTAGAAAACATTTTAAATTTTCCATTTCTTGAAACATTCTGAATTGTACAATTTCATTGGATATTATTTATTGAAATGATATTGTTATTCATATTTAGCCTGTTTTTGGATGCTCGACGCTATTTTAGAATATACAACAACAGGATACGTACCTACTGTTTTCATGGATGAAAGTCAGAAAAAGCACAAGACTGTTAAAACGACCAGTAATATAGAGATTGGAGAATTACCATATCGAATGAAGGAAAATCATTTTAGTCGTCATAGTAAAGTATTAATAACTAATGAACCAGCAGATAATTTTAGATCTCTTCCGTTATGTACCACTCCTATCTATGCCGTTCCTGTATCAGTCAATGAATCTGTGCCAATGTAAGTAATTTTAAGCATATATAAATATTATTTCAATTCCAGATACATTAAATTTGCTCAATTTTTTTCTTGTTCCTATATCTGAAAAGTAAATGCTAGAAGAAAATATTTTAAAATTGTATTCCACTTACCTTATAATTATAGCTGAAAGAATAGAAAATTAGAGGCTACAACTAAAAATAGATGGCTCTTATTTAATCTTTAGACAACTGGCATTTTTTTCAATAAATTGGGATTCTTTTTTCTCAAATATTTTGCTATGTAAGTAACGTATGCTATGTAAGTAACATTGTGCAAAATTTCGAGATTTGTGCGGAGCCACAAAAGTGGCTTTCCCGGCCGGAAACATACGATCAAATAAAAAATGTTTTTCTCAAAAATAGAGTATTTTAGGGGGTTTTTGGTATCGCTGATTCCTATTCTGATCATATAAAATATTTATATGATCTGATTTATAAAATTTCGAACCTTAAACGCAATATTAACAATGAATATAAATATATAAACTCAGAACTTTCCTTTAGCATTATCCAGAGCTAACGACGTGGACGTAGAAAGTTTGTAGCTCCTTTTTGATTATTTTTTTTATTTGGTTTTTGAATTTTTTATTTTTTTTTACTTTTTTCTTGTTTTATAATTTTTATTTTTTAATACAATACACACATATATATTTAGTACATTTAGTATTAAAAATATTACTAAAAGTAGTGGTATTTTAATTCAAACTCAAGAGCCACAAAAGTGACTTTTTCAGCAGTCTAAAAGTTCAAGCAGATTATGTACTTGTTCTATCATTACTAATTGTTTCTAGATTTTTGCGAACATCTTGAATATTTTTTTTTTTTTAATTTTTTTCACAGAGAACTTTACAGGTCTCAGAAGATGGTTTCTGTAGGAAATACTATGAGCGCAGCAAATTCAGTAATGCAAGATACGGACACTTTTTGGCTTAAGAGACGAGTTGGTGGTGCTGGTATCTCTACGTTGCAACATCTCGACACTGATATTACGGCTTATGACGCGAAAGAAATTCAGGAAGAATATGTGATTATACACCAATGGAGTTACGTAATAGTGATAGTTATTATAATGACAGTTATCGTGTATTTGTGCAGTTATTTGGGATTGAACAGATATTCGCGCAGGAAACGTGCTATACTAAGAATATTTGGAGCCATTCGAGCGTTGATTGTGCGTAGAATACCTATACAAATGTAATTTGATAACTTTGCAAGAATTATGTATTGTATTTAAAACACACATAGTCAATATAATTTTTTTAAATAATTGGAATATATATTTAAATTCCAAGAAATTTGTATACAAATTAGACTATGTGCCTTTAAAACATACAACGTGAATTTGTAGATTATGTAAATTATTTTGATATAAAAAAATTACACGTAATTACAAAAAACAACGTTATTTATTGACTTTCTTAAACTAATGAGACAACAAATAATATTAAATTGTACATTTTGCTTATTATATATTTTAAAGTCTTTAACCCCCTCCCCCCTCCTTCCCCCTCTCCTAATCAGTATTCGCTCTGCAACTTCCTTAACTGATAGTCGTGTATTTCATATTAATGTATTTGTTTAACGTTAGCATAATTGAACAATTTTTTTCATTTTAAAGATCAAAACTTGAAAAATAACATCATGTAAATGAAAATATGTAAAGTTGTGAAAAATATTTGTTATAAAAAATTTTTCACAATGTAATTGAGAAAATGTCCGGATTCACTGAACTCGCAAATACTGATTAGAGCTCACAAAATTGTAATGTAAATCGTTTTTTACATTTTCTTTCTAAGAACATTTTATTAATTGCTTTATACATTAATTATAAAATGGATTATAAGTAACCCAGTGCGCTCTGTCTTGTTCTGTTGCAGATTTATGAGTAGTAAAAATGCTTTTGAAAACTTCCGACGCTTTAGGATCTTTCGCAACACTGTAATCACTTTTAGCTTTTTTATAAGCAGGATCATCGGCCTCCTTATGATTATTGTTCAATTTAAGAATTGCTTTATCCTCCTTCTTCATCTTTTTCTTGGACAATTCATCCGTTTTCTTTTCTTCTGTTGAGATATCATCCTCCAATTTCTTCTTCTTTGACTTCTTTTGATTAGCTTTTCTAAGCATCGCTCGCTTCATCATGAGGTCCACGTCGTCTCCTTCTGCATTTAATATGACTATGTCCATCTCTTCAAATGGTTGCTGACATTTGTGACACGACTGTGAAATTTAATTAACAATATAAATAAAAACATGTAAGAGTTGGTTATAAAGATTGCACAAATAATAAATTAAAAAAGTTAAGATATAACATTCGACTATAATTAAATTGTAAAATTTAACATTTTTCTTGTTGTAAAACTTATTCAGTATTTATTATTTATTTTCATTATATACAATAACTGAATATTTTTACTTACTGTACTCTTTACTTCTTTGAGGGCACGTTCACTCATTACACAGCCGCATGACCATAAGAAACAGAATTTATATTTTCCATTCATTTCCAAACCAATGACTGGACAAATAAATGGGCTTTTGCCTCCATCATTGTAACGGTCTCCTTTCTCAGCTTTATCACCATCAAATGCTGGATTTAGTGTTAAATTGAGATTCCTTACATCTTTCAAGTTCTTAATATGTACAGCAGATTCCGGAAGAGTATTCCGATCCAAAAGACCTTCCAACACAGCTTCTTTACTGTACAGACGACCTAAACCACAACTCACGATCGGTGATTGCAGTGGTAATTGCCTTATCGTACAGTGCTTCCATTTAAAAGCTAATTCTGCTTCTTTGTCTTTCTGTTAATAGATATATACACACTCATATAGGTATGCAACATAAATAATAATATACAGAAAATAAATAATTCATTTCCTTTTAAAGTAACTTTTTTTACATTGAAAATAATTTAAAGAGATTATAATAATATAATAATTTATAATTTAAAGAGAATAAAATCAGCTCAAGATTGCAGAATAAAAGAATAAAAAACTGAGATTGATATTGTACGAGGTATTTTTTTTGTTTAATAAGAACTTTTCTTCTCGTATCAATAAATACTAAATACATGTATTTAAAAAAACGAAATCTATTAAAAGCAATGATTCTTAAACCTGTTCTACAATATTTTTTTGTTTCTTGCCTTTTGTTATTTTTTACATTTTGTCTTTTTGCTTCTTATCCGGATTTTTGTTTTATATTGCCTGAGATAAAAGTTAATGATAACGAACTTCGGAAGAAATATATAGCAAAAAATATAAAGATTGTAAAGAAGAAAAAAACAAAAAGTAAAAAACAAGAAACAAAAAGCATATTGTAGAATAGGTTTTAAAGTTTGTTCGCATCCCATGCTCCGACATGTTCCTACCATAGATCCTTCCAGAGAAATTTCTCTCTAATCTTATTCACTCCAACGAGCGCGTTGGAGTGAATAGAAGCTATGATAGGAGCATATTGGAACATGTTGAGTGACGGGAAATTTCGCTTTAATATTCAAGATTGTAGACAGAAATTTCAATAGAAAAATCAATAGAAGAACTTCTCTAAGCGAGGTTATAGACTTTCCAAATTTACCTGTTCCGGTTTTCTTTTCACCCTAACGAGCTCGTCTCTGCGAGGAATAGTGCCACCATCGCAACCCATGACGACGCTTCACAAATATCTCAATATATTATGTAAATATTTTCCTCTTCTTCTCTCGATTCCAACGAAAGACAAGAATGGACAAGAATAGGATGAATGGAATACTCCAATACACAGCAGAATATTATTTATGAAGCGACGCGATCGTAAAGAAATGGCGTACTATACGTCATCGTCATCACACACAACGACAGTGCTGCCAATCGCTCTCTTAAAATCACTTTCTTATGTATGATGTAAATTCTTACATTTTTCCATTCAATTATTACAATTTCTTCCAATCGGTACAGCGATAAATGACAATAAGTAACGACGGACGCAAATGGAAAGTTGGTGCGCGACTCCGATTCTCAATCGGTTGAATCGGCCGAAAAGGCTGGAAAAGGCTGAGTTGGCGACACTGCGTCGCGGAGTCAGCTGACGGCACGGCGTTGCGAGGCTGCGGCGGCTTTAGTTGTCGGGCGGGTCGCAGGGCAGCAGCACGCAATCTGTCATCACGTGAGTGGTCACAATGGTCTCTGATGGTCCTGTCGTCGGCGAACAGCGTCGTCCAGCCTGCGAGATCCTCTGAAGTCTCTTCGGTGGAAAGCCGACCGACCTGGCGACCGACTGCGCGACATCGACGACGGTAACGACGAGGAGGAGGCTTAGCTATTTCCCGCTGGTACGTGGCTGGTGGTTACATTCATCTCGACGAGACGCACGCGCGGGCACGCGCCTGCCGATCTCGTTCCCGAGGCGAAACGTCACGAATTAATCGACGTCGTCGAAAACGATCCGCAAAGATTCTCACCGCGTGATTTTCCGCGTATAATTCTCGTTTCCGATTCGCGTCGTATGTTCACGCTCTTCCGCGTCCGCCGTCAACGCATCGCGCATTATCGATCCCTTCGAGAGGGCGGCTCGAGATCCGCCGACGCCATTGGATTGGTGACGGCGGCTGTTTTTCTTTCCTCGTCACGGGATTCATTCGTGTATTTCTTCAAAGATCTCATCCAGAAATTTCTTTCAAGAACGCGCCGTTCTTTAACGCCACTACTCGTCGCGAATAGTTCCTTTTTTTTTCTCTCTGTCTCTTCGCTCTTAATTCGATATCGATCGGCCATATACCGCGGGTCATTCGTATATACGGTCACGTGGAAAAGGCGCCTAATTACATAACAAGCTCCTACCGTGCCACACCCCCTTCCGTGCGGCTTATCTAGCTATCCACAAATTCCCGCGAATTTAATTCAGACGAAAGACTTCCATTCGACGATCACTCGGTGATTGTCTATAAGTCGTCTTTTTTCGGCTCTCTACCTCGACAGCTGCGCAAATGCAAGCGGCGCGATATGCCCAGTTCGATGCATGATAGGATGGCAGCAGGTGGTTGTCTGGAAGAGATCAACCCTTTACATTTATGGAAATTATAAAATGATTAGTTATATTTATTGAACGCAGTAATTAAAAATGATATAAAAGGGCGATTTTTGAGAGTAAAATTATTTTTTATAATACTTAAGTAATTATCATATTTTTATGCATACTTAGCTTTGTTCTTTTTAACTAAATTTATTGCACACAATTTATTTTTTCTCTTTTCCTTGCCAATATGGAAAAAAAAGAGAAAAGTTGAATCGTGCAAAAAGTTTAGTTAAAATGAACAGGTCTCTTATCTAATTTTTCATGAAAAACAAGCAATTAATACATGTGTACACTTAAAAGAAATTCTTTCGTAATTTGTTTATATTTGGGAACAAGGTCGTTTAAGAATTTTAAGTTAACTGGTGTCGATGTATTTCAGGTTTATTAGAACTTCAGTAGCAAAACACACTCATTCATGATGACGGAATATTGGCTGATTTCCGCGCCAGGAGACAAAACCTGTCAGCAGACATGGGAAACTATGAACAATTTAACATCCAAGCAGCACTCTCTATCAGTGAACTACAAATTTCACATCCCGGATCTGAAGGTTGGAACATTGGATCAGTTGGTTGGTTTGTCAGACGACCTAGGCAAACTTGATGGATATGTGGAGCAAGTAACGCGCAAAGTGGCGACGTATTTGGGTGAGGTTCTGGAGGACCAGAGGGACAAGCTACATGAAAATCTGATGGCCAACAATAGTAAGTAGAAGAAATACCTCGTTATCTCTTGGGCCTTTATATTCTTTCGACAAGATTTTCCATATGATGGAAGATCAAGTTATTTAACCAGGGGTCCAAACCATTATCTACATTTATATTCTTCTATTCCATTAATTATATATATCTTGATTGATATTATATTTATCTTGATTATTAAACAATATTCAATCTAATTAATAATGTAAGACTGTCAATTCTATTTGTGAAATATTATGAGATGTAAATATTATTATGAGATATTACATATTCATTTTAATAGTTTAAATTTATATTCTCTATCTTGATGGAGAATAGAAAACATAATATATACGCTACACTAAAAGATACGAATTAATAGAATATTGCAATTCGCACTGTCCAATATTGTTTGGATAAGTGTACATTACATATGTCATCTGTGATTTGATCAAATACATAGAAGCAATTTTACGGATTATTATTGTTATAAAGTATTTTGGACCCTTGCCAACAGGTATCGATCGATTGTCTATGCATTTTCTTATAACGCTCAAACTTAGAATAATACAGTCTGTTGATTAACTAACGCACCAATGAATACTATACACGACACGAAACATGCACACTACTTCGAGTTACCTTTTTTATCAATGATCTTTGATATATATCAGTTATAATTACTCCAGATTTTACTTGATTTTTTGGAGATAATAATAAGTTTATAGAAAGTTTTAGAGAAATATAATCCCCATTTCTCCCCATAATGCCCCATATTATAGTTTGATAGAATGAAATAACAATTTTGTCTGTATACACAGTCAGTACATATAAAAAATATGATATGTTGCATAATGTTAGAACATTTTGTTTTAATAGTTTAACTAGGAATACAGACAAAATTTTCCTGTAGTATATATATATATATATGTATTAACATATATATACATATATGATGCATATCATAGATTGAAAATAACTGTTTTAAGTCTTTTTTTTTACATTATCTATTTACGTATAATATAAAATAATTACATGATTAAAGTAAAATGATCAGCAATATATTTTTTAAAACAATGAATACTTTAATACATATTTTAATGTACTTATATATTTATAAGTTATCTATATATGTGATATGCTTCATATATTAGTACATAGTTGATATATTCGTAGAATGCTTATTTATGTGTTTGGTTGTTTCCGTTTATTATCTATGACAGTCTTATTTCTAAATTTGTGATGTTGCTTGGCTTATCTTTTATTTAACTTTGACCACATTAACCCTGTTTCCCCACCCTTTTTATTATTTTATTAATAAATGCCCGTATATATGCACTACGCAAAAGTTTGTATTAGGGTATAAAGGAAAAAAAGATGCGTCTCGAGACACGAATAATATATAAGATCACACATAAAAGACAAACGAAACAAAATATGGACAGATCTGTGGAATTACTAGACCACCACGCGTGTCAGATAAAATTTTCCGCAGGACGCAAGAAGTTGCTTGGGTTACTGTGGTCACCAAGCTCTAATTAGCCACTACAAGATTTCATTTTCCTTGGTTCTGTTGTCATCAGTCCTTCTTTCATATTACTATGTTTGCGATGCACCATATAATTTCAAGTCGATGATTACTTTTTTACTTTCCAGTATATACATTTTATGAATATCGATTATATTTTCTCGAATATTCTTTTTGTTGCTTATTTTTTCTACTTCATCTTTTTTACTTTCGCATTATATTGGAGTATTTAACGTTTAATAAGGTTAATACGAGAAATCATATTTTATATTTTATATTAAATCAGAAATTTATGTATTTTTAATTCTTTTCTGAACACATTTCAAGTTAATATATAGAAACTTATGACTGTTCATAAAGGAGAAAGTTTTTGATCGTATACATGATATAATTTACACATGAATTTGTAACTAAATTTTAAATATTGTAGAAGAATATTCAAAGTACTTGGTGATCCATTAAATTATTTTGCAATGTTATTATTGAACATTGTATCGTTATGATACACGTTAGAAAAGATCGCTACTTATATTTTTATATCTACATACATTTTAGTACATCAATCGAGTTTGATAAATTGATATTAAATTATTGAAGTCAACATTTAAATCTGAACTTCGTCGTTCGAGTTGATTAACGTAAGATAATCGGCGTTAAATATTTCACACTTTCTTCTCTTGAGTTATTTTTCATTCAGTTTCGTCAGCATTGTCGTTAGGCATTTGCGTAGGAGACAATAATAGTTGAGCAAGACAATAAAAAAGATCGCGTGGAGATTGGGACTGGGCTGTAATGGATAGGTCAAACATCAATGGATGGGGAGAGCTCGAGCTCCGAAGGGGGTCCGGACACCCCGCCAAACACCCCTGTTACACCATCACACAAGACTACGATGGAGCATCACAGGCAGTGGAGGGAATTGGACAAGTCCGAACCAGAGCCGGCCGCCTGTTTAGGTCAGCATCACCAACATCATCATCACCATCATCACCATAGCTCCCATAAACATCACCACGATGGTCATTTCTCCGCGTTTGAAAAGAAGCTGTCGTACGATCTTCAGGGCATCTGTGATGTCAAAACTCAGACCAACAACTATATCTCGTCGATATATTCATGCTACCATGCCCATTGGTGCGTTGCTTCTGTATCTTCGACGCCACGCTCCAGTCCCATTCCCGCGAGTCCGACCCTCTCTTCCCTCTCATCGAACTGTAGCAGCGAAGGAGAGCTTGGGTGGCAGCAGCCGTTACGTCCGCGGACCATCACCGAGAAAGATCCAGATCGATCTACCCGCAAATCGGTTGGAGGTGATGATGACGACGATGACGATGCGGATCAAAACAACGACCAAGACCAAGACCATAGTGGCAATTTGCCGAATCCAGGTACCCATCCTGCCACTGGCCAGCCGATTCAAGATCCTTTTCCTTTTTGTCCTTCTCCTTCTTGATACATAGCTGCAAAACTTTGTTCATCCCGTGCACCATGTGTCTCGATGATCTAGCGACTGAATCATTATTATGTTTTCTTGAGAAGTAAATGCAGGAAAATTGAAAAAACGAAGAGAGATTGTCAGATTAGAGATATCTATTACAAGATGGTAAAAATACGTTTGGAAAAGTCTGGAGATAAAATAGACAGAGAAAAGGAACTATTTATTTTGGTGTCAAAGTATCTATCATATAGTAAATATAATGTAAATGCATTTAGTAGTCTAGTTATTTCTTTAAATGTCTTTGCGTTTTACATATCTCTATATACATATATTGCAAAATTTTTATGAAAATATCTTTCTAATTTGCTCATTTTAATAAGGAGGAATTATTTATTGCTGATTTGTTTTTCACATTATTTTAATATTAAAATTACTATCTTAATCGCGTAATATATTTTGATTATATAAATAAAAATATAAAAAAATGTTATAATCTTTTAGTAGCAAGAAATATATGACAATCTCTCTTTGATAAAATAAATTTGAAAGCAATATATCTCTTTTTCGATGTTGTAATAAAAAACGTTTTCTAATTGAATTTATTTAATGAATAATTAATAAACTGGAAGCTATTAAAAGGAAAATTCATCATTCCGTAGCACATCCTAATTATGATGTGTGAGTGTGCATATCTTTTTTTCACAATTGATTTTCTTCAAGAAATTCCGCTGATATATCTTTGGTTTTTGGCTCGTTTGTCTTCACTCTTCCTTCCTCTATATTGGTTATGTATAATTATATTACAATTTTACATAACCGTTATATTAACGTATAAAAGCTCGATATTCCATTTTTGGTGGATTGATTTGTATATTGTATCTAATTATCCACCAGACAAGCTTTTTCTCCTAATTTTGCTCTTTTTTATTTCTCTGTAGCTTTCGTATATCGCTTTTGCTGTCATAAATTATAGCAACTTTTGTTAATAATATATATAAAATAAAATATATTTTATATATAAAATAAAATTTATATACATATGTTATCATTTATGCTTGATTTCGTTTACGCGTATATATATATGTGTGTGTGTGTGGTGTGTGCGTGCGTGCGTGTGTGTGTGTGTGTGTGTGTGTGTGTGTGTGTGTGTGTGTGTGTGCGTGCGTGTGCGTGTGTGTGTGCGTGCGTGTGTGCGTGTGTGCGTGTGTGCGTGTGTGTGTGTA